>JACCDO010610977.1_pt1 | contig 28022 bp, 30 predicted proteins | sample 7446101 | NCBI WGS metagenome assembly JACCDO01 (sample SAMN15323440, study PRJNA562643) | freshwater metagenome | isolation source: river surface water | place: USA:Blue River Watershed | collected 2017-08-16
ATAACATTTCATTATACATTGTTTTGTCATTTCTGGACACGCATTTTTAACAATACGTTTCATTTTATCACTTGTTGGAATAAACGATTCGTAACTTATAGTTTTGGGGTAAGTTTCTACATTTCGAATGTGAGATATCATTTATATTATAATTATATTATATTATTTTATTTTACTAATATAATATTCTAAATATATTAATTTAACATTGTGCAGTAAATGTAATATTATTTGGGGTTTTAATACTGGATATACATTTATAATTATCTATTGCACTATGTGAAGTTGTTCCGCAACTTTTATTAAAATGTATGTTTGCATTAAATATAAAATTATTAATGCCTAAATTTACAGTTGGATAACCATTTTGTATACCAATATTTGGAATATTTCCACTAAGATTGCAATCATTAATTGAACCATTTTTAATATTATTTATACAGTTTTCTGCATTATTAATCCAACTCGAATTATTTTGATTATTTGTGTTCATGTTTGCATATAAATAATTTGGATTTCCTTGACCTATAAAAGTACCCGTGTATTTATTTTTATTTTTTCCAATCCATGTATATACACCTTTACATGTTGCATTAGTATTAATTTGACAAAATCCAGGAGCAGAAAATATTGTATTTGAAGTTGATGATGAATTGCTTCCAAATGCTCCACTAAAAGGAGCAGAATGTTGAATTGAATCTTTTATTTTTAAAGTTTGTATTCCATTATATCCAGTTACACATGCGTTAACTATTACATTATGTTTTTGATTGGTTGAATGTAAAAGTGATGGCAAATCAAATTTTAAAACTCCTCCTAAACATTGTTTACCTGCAATTGTTCCCCAATTAGAATTTTCTTGGCTGCCATATCCGTGTATTTTATTAGTTTTATTATTATTTTTATTATTTCTTTTATAACAACTTATTATACATTCTTTTGTCATTATAGGACATTTATTTTTAACAATACGTTTCATTTTATCACTTGTTGAAATAAACGAATCATAATTTAATTGTTTTGGATAAGTATGTGTGTTTAAATTAGATGTTTTCATATAATTATAATGCATATTTTAATTTGCAAAATTTAAAATTCCAAGATGTCTTTTTTGTTGATTACGATTAATTATAAAATGCCTATTGTTGTTAGTTTGCAGTTGTTTAGATTTCTCTTTTTCATTTTCATTTGCTGTTTCTTTTTTATTTACATTTTCTAAACTTTGGTTTCTAATTAACTCTTTTCTATGTATTTCACATCCATTGCACGGACAGTTGCCAGTTATTGGTGCATTTGATTGTAATGATAAATATGATAAAATTTCTTTTGTTTCATTCTTATTAAGTATACTATAATAAAATACAATATCCTTGTCAGAAAATCCAAACTGGCTTTCATCTTTAATTCTATCTTCAAATTTCTTTAAATATTTTTCTTGTTCTTCTTCTGAATAATAAAATTTAAAATATTCATTGTCTTTAATTTTATCATATATTTTAGACGTTACAAAAAACTTTTCATTGAAATAATCGTAATATTGACCCCACGATTTAGTTTTTGTCTCATTTTGTTTTATAACTTTAAATTTATATCCGTTTAAATAAGGTTCTAAAATTGTGTTCCATTCATTTGAATCACATAAACGCAATTTAATATATTTAATAGAACCATCTTGATAAATTAAATGTTTTTTTTCAAAATCAAATTCAGTAAATGTATCTGTAGGTATATCATAAATTTCTTTAAAATAATCAACATTATGTTTTTCATAATAATGTTCAAATAAATTTAAAAATCGATGAATAAATGTATCTTTATTTTCAAATTCTGGATATATATCAAAATCTCGTTGAAAATGGATATTTAATTCATTAAAATAATTAGACACGCATATATCAAAACTTGGTCTATAAATATCTATCACAACAACATTTTTATTATATTTTTTTAAAATTTTAAATAATTGTGTAATAGTTAATCCATAAACTTTTTCACGTTCAAGGTCTCCTATATTATGATAATGAAATGTTCTAAATATTTTACTTAAGTATAAATTTATTGATCCCCATAGACATGTTGATCCAACCTTCTTATTTGTATATAAATAAAATAAATTTTGACATCTGGGTTCATTACATGTCGTATCTGTGCATATATTTAATTTTTTTAAAACTTCTTTAATTAATTCCTCATTTGATTCGTTAAATAGTTCTTCATCTGACATACTAACAAAATGCTTTTCATCATAAACTTTTTTTGATTTACTTTTACATAATTCTCTACCTTTCTCATTCTCTTCCTTAATTTCATTTTGTAGTTTCTTAAAATAGCCTTTGTAATCTCTATTTTGTCCATTGTGGGGTTTTTCGGTGTTAGTAGCCATTATATATTATTAATATATTCATTATAATAATATATAAACGAATTAATAGTAACCATTTGCAATTTCAAACTTATCATATACTCCCTTACTAATATAATTACCATTTACATCTTGATTTATTACAGAATATATATTAAATAATACTGTTGAACCGATAGAAGCTTTAAATGCTAATTTATTTTGATCATTAAAACTTAATTCAAATTTAATTTTAAATGATTCTGTATTGGGATTTGGTATTTTTACTGAATCAACTACAATAGAATCTGTGTCAATATTCTTCCAATCTTTTTTCATATTATCAAAAGTAATTGAATAATCTCCTTTTGAATCTTTCTTTAAATTAACATAAAATGCTTTCGAATAATCTGAGGATAAAGTTTCAAATATATTTTTTGAAAAACCAATATTTTTATTAATTATAGTATCATTTTTTATTGTATCACTACTAACAAAATATTTATAAGTCATTTTATCTTTAAAAAATTGTTCAGTTAATCCATATGTGTTTTTAAATTCATTTGATGAAGATGGAGTTGGCAAATTTGCTATATCCTCATTAATTTTATTTAATTTACCCATAATTATCATAAGTAGTTTATATATTTCATCTCCTAATCCAACTAACTCTGATGCAAGGCCAATAACGTCTACTGCTGGATCACTTTTAAATAAACTAAATATCATTTCTTTTGCACTAACATTAACTAATTGTAAACTTGTGTCATAATATTGTTTAGATTTATCCAATAATGTTTGTGTTTCAGTTGCTAAACTAGGATCTTCTTTAAAAATAGAAACAGATTGACTTGCAGAACTAACTGCAGAACTAGTTTGTTCAAAAAAAGATTGATATTCAGCATCTGTTTTTGCTTCTTTTAATAAACTAAAGTTACTGCCAATTGAAATTGCAAATGCTGCAAGTTGTTTATCTGAACTAGTTGAGCCTAATTTGGAAAATTTATCTACTGTAGTTACAAAAGGGGCACTTTCACTTGTTTGTATTGCTTCTGCAATAAATTCACTATGATCTGCAATTGTTAATGCTTGACCACCTATAAATTTTCCTAATTTAGCCTTAATTAATGAATCACGAGTGCTTGTTTGTTTAGGATTAAATTTAATTGCAGTAAAAACTTCTTCAAGTGAAGTTATATCATTGTTATTGTTATTGTTATTATTATTGTTATTGTTATTGTTATTACTATTATTGTTATTGTTATTGTTATTGTTATTGTTATTGTTATTATTATTGTTAGAAGATGTTTCTGCTAAAATACGAAAAGCCTTTAAAATACATTCTCTTTTGGAAGATGAATTATTGCATAAGTGTTTTATAACACGTTTCATTTTTCCATTAACTGGTATTGCTGATTTTAGATTAACTGTTGGAGGCATTTTATAATATACTTAAATATATTATTTTGTAAAATAATATAAATATTTGTTAGTAAATATATTATGTCATTAGAACATAATATACTTAATAAAATTAATACTTTATCATCTAATTTAATTATTGCGCTATTTGAAACGCGCTCATTATTAAATGAAATTAAATCTGATGTTAAACGTAATAATAATACGTATTTTAATCAAAATCCAGAAATTATAAATAGATTAAATGATATTCTTACTGAAGAAGGCATTAAACAATTATCTTTTTTATTAACTGACTATAAAAATTATGTGCAATATAAAGCAACTGAATGTTGCAATCATCAATGGATAAAAGATACAATTGATATTGATCCTGATCGTAGTCAAACTATTGTTTATTGTAGATTATGTGAAGTTTCGCAAAAAATTTAATATTACTTTCTACAAATAGGACAACATTTACTTCCTATTATTTTATTTTCATTGTATATATTCCATTTATTATCTATATCTATAAAGTCTTTGTGAAATTTAAATCTTTCATTTTCATATTTGATAAATTCATCTGTATTCATCCACTCTGGTCTTTCTAAAATTAAACCATTTCTTATATTAATTAATTCGTCTAAACTATATTTTTCAATATTAAAATACTTATCATCATAGTATTCATATAGTTTCCATTTTTCTTCGTAGTCATTATCATCCTCATTAATCGGAAAGTCTGGCATAGTATTAATATATGAATTTGAACACATTAAATTATTTTCTTCATTTGAATAGCCAAAATAATTTTTTTTAATGCAATCTAAACATAATTGATGATTGCAGTTTAAATTATTATATAAATTTTTATTATCATAACATATAGGACATTCTACTGCATCTTCTGAACAAGTTAATTTAAATGGACAAAAATCTTCACAATAAAAACATATCCATATATTACCATTAATATTTGTAATAAATTGAGTATCAATAACATAAGTATTTTCACAAAAATAACAACTTTCTTCCATAAAATTATATATTTATTTGTATTTAAATAATTTATAAAAAAGAGTTTAAAAAATTAAAGACATAATGTTCATAAAGTAACTATAATGAGGTATGATTATACACGACTTAACGATTTTGCAACAACAAATAATATAATTCTTGCTCACGATTATTCAACACAGAATGTTAATATTTTTTCAATAATAGAAGGATTATGTTTAAATAATGATTGCAACAATAATTTTAGTAAAAGTTTTAGGTCTTTAATTAAAACAAATGGTTACTGTTGGCACTGTAGCACAAAAACCGGTTTTATAAAACAAAAAAACACACTAATTAAAAAATATGGAGTTGAACATCCTTTACAAAATAAAAGTATTCAAAATAAAATAAAACAAACTTGTTTAGATAGGTATGGTGTTGAATATGCTTCACAATTTCAAGAAATTAAAGATAAAGTAAGATTAACGAATCTAGAAAAATATGGTGTAACTTGTTCTTTACATTCTACTGAAAATAAAGAAAAAACTAAACAAACTTGGTTAAAAAAATATGGCACAGAATCCCCAAATTCTTCAGAAATTATAAAAGAAAAAACTAAACAAACTTGTTTAAATAAATATGGAGCAGATAGTTCATTCAAATCACCAGAAATACGAGAAAAAATACATCAAACATTATTTAATAATTATGGCGTTAGTGCTCCAATGCATTCGGATAAAATTAAACAAAAACTTAGAGAAAATAATTTAAAAAAATATGGGGTTGAGCATACTTTACAAATTAAAGAATTTAGGGATAAAGGTAAAAAAACTTGTATTAAAAAATACGGAGTAGAACACATATCTCAAAGTCAAACATATAAAGATAAAGTAAAACAAACTTGTTTAGATAGGTATGGTGTTGAATATGCTTCACAATCAAAAGAAATACAAAATAAAATAAAACAAACTTGTTTAGAAAAATATGGTGTAGAGTATTCATTTCAAGCAGAAGAAGTAAAAGAAAATATTAAAATCACTTGTTTAGAAAAATATGGTGTTGAAAATGTATCTCAAAGTCCAGAAATTATGGAAAAAATTGTTAAACGTTCATATTTAAGAAAAATATTTACATTTCCTTCAGGAAAAACAGAATATGTTCAAGGTTATGAACCTTTTGGTTTAACTGAATTATTAACAAAAGATAATGTATTAGAAGAAGACATAATAATTGGCGCAAAAAATGTTCCTAAAATTTGGTATAGTGATCAAGATAATAAAAAACATAGACATTATGTTGATATTTTTATTCCTTCTCAAAATAAATGTATTGAAATTAAATCTACTTGGACTATAAAAACAACTAAACACCTATTTGAAAAGCAAAATGCTGCAAAAGAATTAGGATATGCATATGAAATTTGGATTTACAATAAAAAAGGTGAACGAGTTAATCTTTTAAAATAAAATTATTAAAAATATTTTATAATTTTATTAGCATAAATGCAGTTTAATATTCGGAATAAGGAACATTGTTTCCGGATCTTGAGCGGAGCCAATTGTATTGTTTCATTGTCATGCAGGCACAACCAGTGCTAGATGAGTAAGCGTTTGGGCAACATTCGGGCTTAAAAGCTGTTGTAGCAAACATATCTAATTCGCCTTCGGGTAAAGGAACCGGTTGTTCGGGTCTATTTAAAATGGCTTCGGCTCCGGGACTGGGAGTTGTTCCAGGACTATAAGTTAAATTAGGAGCGGACCATGTATCAGGATTTAAAATATAACCGGGAGCCTTTGCTTCGGAAAATTCGGGTCCAGATGCTGAATTATTAGAACTAACAAAGCCTTCAGTTAACATACTTGAAATAGTAGATTTGGAACCACTAGTTGCAGTAGAAGGTGTTCCAGTCATCATTTCTAAACCTTCTCTAAAACTAACTAAGCAACATGAGCAAAGTAAATGTCCAAATAAAACCCATATAATAGCAATAATTAATAAGCAAATTTCTGCTCTACATTTATAAGAACCGATAGAGATTTCCATTATACATAATCTTTAGATAATATTTTATTTTAACAATGAATCAACTCCAAAATTAAAATCTCGATAAATAGAACCATTTATTTCTATTATTTCATTTGTAGCCAATAAATTATATAAAATTTCTCCGTTATTTCCTAAATCTTCCATTTCGATAATTCCATATATTAAACTATTTGGTCCCGATTTGTCAAATATTTTAACATCTTTTATATGTTTTTTTTTCTTATGTAAACTAACAACTGAATTTGCCTTAAATCCCTTATTAATATATTTATGTAATTCAGTTGTATCATTTAATTTAAAATACTTAAGCACATATTCTAAATGTTCGTCATATAATTCATCCCAATCCGTAAAAATCATTTCATTTATAATTATTTGTTTACTTGTTGTATTTAAACAATATAATACTTCTTTATTGTAATTTTCAATTAATTTAGCATCAGGATGTTCATCAGAATAAATCCATTTATTGTCATATTTCATAATATGTGATTCGCTAATAATTACTCCATTTATATTATACATTTTAAGATCTTTAGATGGCACTCTAATTTTTGCTGTAACTCTACCTGATCCCTTTAGTAAATCGCCGACTTGAACGTTCATAATTAGACGTTTACTTCCATCTTCCATTTCTAACTCAGTATTTTCATCAAAACAACGCAACTTTGGTATTGCAGTAGTCTCTATATGCATTACTTCACTCATAAAATATACTATTACTGCTAATGGCACAGAAATCCCCAAAAATACTGCAGTCATTGCAGTTGCTGTTGGCCACGTAAATGGCATTATCCATAATCCAACTATTATAATAACCATAACTAACAATATTTTAATTATCATTTCTAATATTGCTCCTAATAATGCTTTTAATGTATAATATGAACCCAACATTGTATATAAACTACCCGTTAATATTCCCTGAATTTTTTGAAATGAATCTATCACCGAAATAAGCATTTGTTGAATAGGAACAATTATATTTAAAATACGATGTAAAACATCTTCAGCAAATACTTTAAAATTATTTCGTAATGCACTAAAAACATTTCTTATTTGTTGTAAGGAATCCATTAACCCTTGAAAAACACTTGTAATCGATGATAATGTATATTGAATCGGTTCTAAAGCAAATCCTGTAATATTTGTTAGTGTGCTTTGAATACAATATTGAAAGTTTTCATTTGTATATTGAAATGCAGTTTGGCCATCCGGTTTATTAATAAAACCAGCAAAAGGTATATTTTGAGGTTTACAGCGTTCAGTATTCCAATTTGCAGCAATGCTTTCTTTTGTTTGCATCATTTTACAAAAAGAAAATACGGCAAATACAAATAATGTCATAAAAATTACCATAAATACTGATGAACCATATAAATCAAAATAACTTAATTTATCATAAGTTTCATTTATAAAATTTGTCGTATTTTTTATATTATTTGGAGTATTATTATCCATATAGTATCAATGGATAATAATCTAATATTATTATACTAATTGTTTAATTAGTTTTTTGTTAGTTCATCGTCTTCTTTTACTTCGTCATCCTCCCAATCCCAAAATAATCTTGTTCCTAATTCTATTCTTCTATTTGTTGTAATTAAACAAGAAAACCAATCGCTATATATTTCATTTTGCAATATTGCATTTGAATAATTTTCTACTTTAATCCATTTTTTGTTAATATTTATAAAATGCTCTCCAGTTACATATATATCAGAACCATTTACTCCACCTTTTATCTTATATAAATATTCATTGTTTGCATTATCTACCTTTAATACCGCAAACACCTTACTACCATCTTTTAATTCACTTCCTAAAGGTATATCACACATTTTATGTATTAGACCATCTTTCGTTTCAATTAAAGTATCTGGATGAAAACATGAACCAATTGCACGAACCATTTGTCCAGGAGGTCCATTCCATGTGCTTTGCATAGTTTTAATTGAACCGTCTAAAACATACATTAATGTAGCAACGACTCCAATCATTTTTCCCAGCATATCTTTAATACTTATCATCATTTTTTGAAATTCAATAATTAAATTTAAAAATACTCCAAAAACATTTTGAATAATACTTGTTACAAAATCACGTATAGAACTAAACATAACTCGAACATTATTAATTGCACCACTAAATTGTGTTCCAACAGAGGTTAATGATCCAATTAATGAATTTATAGGTTCTAATAAATATCCCATCATATTCGTTTGAGTGCTTTGAACACAATAATTAAAATCTTCTGTTATATTTTTAGAAAAAACCCAATAAGGAGGATTACATCGATATAATGGCCAATTCTTCTGAATTTCTAATGCTGATTTAAAAAACATCATTACAGCTACTTGTGCAACAAAACCTAAATTAACATATATAAAATTTAAATAACTATTCATTGATGGCATTATTTATTATATATAATTATTTTATTTTAGCATTTTCTACTTTTTCTTCTCATTCTTCTTGTTCTTCTAAAACGTCTTTTATTACTTTTTCTTTTGTTAGTTCGTCTATATCTCTTTCCTCCAGATAAAGCCTTTGCTTGTTGACTTGCCAAAGCTTGGGTTTGGGCTTGTGATTTTGCAGCATCAAATACAGCAGCCTGTTGTGTATCAATTGCTAATTTATTAATTGCATTTGCATTATTTTGTGTTGCACCGGAAGGATCAGCATAACCTATTTTAAGCGGGGGTGCTTCAGCTGTTGCTCCGCCTTTTTTGCTCTTATTCTTATATCGTCTTCTTTTTCCTCCAACTGATCCAACTAATGAAGATTGTTGTTCTGCTTGTTTTGCCATATTATCTTGAACAGTTTTAGAAATACTGCCATTTAATGGAGCAATTTGTTGTGGTTTAACGCCTAATTCATTTAAATTTGCTGGCATATATACTAACAAAATATATAATAATTTAATATAATTTGTTAGTTTAAATATATAAAAAATACTATACTAAATAATATAATGGACGATAACCAAAGATTGCAATTACAACGAATGATTTCTGAAAACAATGTTGTTGATCAAACTGATTTAATTCGTGAATTAAAACATAGTCATACTTTAAGAAATGAAGTTAATACTTTAATTATGTTGAAGGCAAAACATATGGATAATGCCGAAGAGTTACATTTAGAAGCAATGATGGAATGTAATTTTTTATTTACTTATTACACAGATATTTATAATAAAGTTAGAAAAGATGAAATAGATTTAAAAATTTTATATAGATTCTTAGATGTTTTAGAAGAAATAGAAGATGGTAAATTGGATCAACATGAGGGTTCATTTAAAATAGGCACTTTATTAAAAGATATTTATGTTGATAGTGCTCTAAGAAAGGCAGCTAAATTAGATAAGGAATCTGCTGAATCAAAACCAGAATATAGTGGTCCTCAAGTAGAAATATCTTGGAAAGAGTTTAAAGCACTAAGTAAATCAAAAAGCAAGTAAACTAACAAAAACAAAAATATAAACAAAAACTATTTATAAAAATACTTTATATAATATTTTTATAAATTTAATTTCTTATCAATAACAACTTGTTTTGAGATATTACGTATAATTTTATTCATATTTTTTTGTTGTTCTTCAACGGTTGAGCCACTCATTACATTTACCAATAGATTTTGATATTTATCGTTTTGTTTTGAATATGGATCTTTAAAATCAGGATATTTTTTCTGCCATTCGAATATTTGTGTTATATTTTTCTTTCCAAGTTCTTTAATAGCTAAACTAAGATTGCTTCTATTTTCATCTTCTTTAGTCCATTCGTCTCCTGCCTTCACATATAAAACTTCATTTCTAAGATTAGAACAATGTATAGGTCTTTCGCAAACATCAAGACCATTTAAGCCTTCAATAAATATTCGTGATAATCCTTCAGCGTATCCTAATTGTCCTGTTAATTCAAGTTCATTAATACCAATTTGTAATGAATTAATAAAATCTGTGATGCTAATAGCATTTTTGCATTTTTCATTTAAGAAAAAGTTTAAGTTAAAATTGTTTTGTGTATTGTTAGTTATGTATTTACCTTCGCTTGCTAGATTTGCAAGTTTATTATTGTTCTCAATTAATTTTTCATTTGATTCCTTCCATGCATTATTTTGTTCTAAAAGCATTTGTTTTAGGTCATTATTTTGCTGCATCATTTCAAGTAAGATATCTTCTGATACGCTAACTTTTTTTACAGTAGGTTCTATATGATCTACACAAGTCTTCTTATGCTTCCATAATCCGACACGTGATTTGTATTCAGTAGAGCATCGTTCGCAAATATGCTTAACGTCAGGGCAACTTTCGAGCAACTTTTTGTTGCTAAATGTTAACTCAAAATGTTTGGTCGTATTTAAATGTTTGGTATAACTACTTTTCTTATCTGTTTTGTAGTCACAATTTTCACAATAAAATCGGGAGCAACTTTCTGGCAACTTTTTGGTTAACTCTGTTAACATATTCTATTAACAGAAAAAGTTGCTAAAGTTTTGAACGAAAAAGTTGAAAAAAATGTCGTCACAAATATTTTAACGCAAAAATAAATTTAAGACCATTATGCTCACAAGTCATTTTTTGAACGTATATTTTCAAAACTTTTCTCAGAAAGTAAAAAAGTGAAGAATATTTTTTTCACATTTTTAAAACTAAAAATACTTTTCAACTCAATTTTTCACACTTTTTCATTTCTTTAAGTTCAAATTTAAATAATATATGAAAACAATTTAAAGACAAAATGTGGTCGGTCTTTAAGTTCAAATTTAAATAATATATGAAAACAATTTAAAGACAAAATTATCAACAAATTATTAAAAAATAAACAAAATAATAAGTAATAAACTTAAAGATATAATATACATATTTAATATATGTCTATTGAATTTGTTATCATTCCTATTACTCCAAATGCAGTAAATTATGCTGAAGAAATTAGTGCTGCTATTAAGGCAGTTGTTCCTTCTAATATCACAATTGATACTGATTATAATGTATCTCTTACCAAAAAACTTATTAAACATAAACAAAAAGGAATCGATATAATTACTATTACTGATGACAATGTAAATTCAAAACAGTTAACTATTCGGTATGCTGATAAAGGTTCTAAACCAGAAACAATTTATTTAGATGAATTTATCGAGTTAGTTCAAAGTTATTATGATGAAGGAACTAAAGATAGTGTTGCAGTTGAAATAAAAGATGAATTGAATACAACTGATAAGGAAGGAGGTTGTATTATTTGTTAATAATTATATTTAAAGACAAATTATATTTAATTATAATTATTAAACAACTTAAACATTTAAATTAATATATTATAAATGGGTAAAGTAGAACTAGCAAGTGATGGCAGCGTTTGTGGATATGGAACTTGTGGAGATATATTTCTTTTACCAGTGTTTGGAATTTATTTAATTGGAGTAATAATATATCTAACGATTAAACATATTTTTTGTAAAAAATAGTTTCATAATAATAATACTGATAATTAATTTAAAGATAAATTAAATATAATTAATTACATGGACGCAATCGAAAAAGTATTAAATCTAGGGTCGTCTAATTGTCCTCCTACTAGACAAGAATTATTTAATAATATTTATAAAAATGTTAACTACAATAACTTAGTAAATACAGATATTGGACTTAATGGAGAAAGACATACGGTAATAAATGATGGTTGCACTCATTATGTTGATAAAACAACTGGAAAAAAATATAGATGGAATTTTATGAAAAATAAATGGATGAATGATTAAAATAATATATAAAAACTATTCAAAGACATTTTTATATATTATACTAACAAAATGTCAAAAATATTATCCGGAAGAACATCATTAGTTATTGTTGAATCGCCAGCAAAATGCAAGAAAATTGAGAGTTTTCTTGGTGGCGGATATAAAGTCATTGCAACATTTGGACATCTTCGCACCATAAATGGTCTGGAAGATATAGATGTGGGAAATAATTTTGTAACGAAGTTTTCTTTAATACAGGAGCAATTAAAATTAAAGCAGGTCGAAAGACTAAGAGACGCAATATCATCAGCAGATGAAGTAATTTTGGCGTGTGATGGAGATCGAGAAGGAGAAGGAATATGTTGGCACATATGTGACATATATGGTTTGCCGGTTGACAAGACAAAACGAATAATATTTCACGAAATAACAGAAGAGGCAATATTGAAGGCAATTAGAGATCCAGGTTTAATAGATTTGAATTTGGTTCACGCACAACAATCGAGACAAATATTAGATATGTTAGTTGGTTATACAGTAACTCCTGTTTTATGGAATTTAATTTCAAAGAAGTATGATAGTAGTTTATCTGCTGGAAGATGTCAAAGTCCAGCATTAAGATTAGTATATGATAATTATTTAGATATACAAAAGGCTCCAGGTAAATTAGTATACAATACTGTTGGTCATTTTACAAATTTAAATCTTGAATTTGAATTAAATAAACAATTTGAAACAGAAGCAGAACTAACACAATTTTATAAGTTGGTTCCAACTAACAATTATTTATATTCAGTTTCAGAACCAAAGAAAAGTTTAAGAAAGGCTCCAGATCCACTTACAACATCAACTTTACAACAATTAGTGTCAAATGAGTTTCATTGGTCACCTAAAGAAACAATGAAATATGCACAGCAATTATATGAAAATGGTTATATTACATATATGCGCACAGATTCAAAAAAATATAGTAAAGAATTTATTGATGGTGTAACGCAGTATATTGAGATAACATATGGAAAGGAATATATAAGCCATAATATAGCTGGGTTAATGCTTATTGCTTCTGAAAGCAAAGAGCAAACAAAAAAACAAGAGCAACCAAAAAAAGAAAAAACAGATAATTTAGCGCAAGAAGCACACGAAGCTATTAGGCCGGTAAAAATAACTGTTACAAAAAATATGTTAGTTGATGTTGAACAAAAAGCGATAAAATTATATGAATTAATTTGGCAAACAGCATTGCAATCAACTATGCCTTCGTCTCAATATAGCACTATTAGTGCTAAAATACAAGGTCCAGTTATTAACGAACAAATTTGCACATTCTTTATAAGAAAGGCAGAACAACCCATATTTTTAGGCTGGCAAATTGTAACTAACTTGGCTACAAAAAATACGACAAATGATTATCAATATCTAATGTCATTAAAAAAAGATGTTAGTTTATTGCCTAAAAAGATTGAAAGTAATTTTACATTAATTGAGTTAAAAAGTCATTATACAGAAGCCAGATTAGTTCAACTATTAGAAGAAAAAGGAATTGGAAGACCGTCTACGTTTGCTTCATTAGTTGATAAGATTCAAGAAAGAAAATATGTTGAAAAAAAAAATGTTGATGGAAAAGAAATTACGTGTAATGATTATTCATTTACATTTGAAACTAATTTGTTAGTTAAGCAAAATAAAAGAACCTTTGGATCTGAGAAGAATAAGCTTGTCATTCAACCAATTGGCATTATTGTTATTGAATTTTTAATTAATAAATTTGACTCATTTTTTAATTATGAGTATACTAGAGAAATGGAAAATGAATTAGATTTTATTGCTAAAGGTAATAAAATATGGCATACATTATGTAATACATGTTATAGTGCATTACAAACTACTATTTCATCTATACCTAATTCTCGTTTTAATATAAAAATAGATGAAACTCATTCAGTAATTATTGGAAAATATGGTCCAGTAATAAAATGCACTGATACAAATAAAAATGTATCTTTTTTACCAATTAAAAAAGGATTAGATATTCAAATGATTGAAAAAAATAAACTATCTTTAGAAGATATTATTGAGAATAATGAAAGCATAACTAACAATAATAATTCTATTGGAAAATATCAAGGTAAAGATTTATACATTAAAAAAGGCAAATTTGGAATATATGCTCAATGGGATAAAGAAACGCGTTCACTTAAAGAAGAATTTGGAGATATACCAATAGATAAAATTAGTTATATGGATGTTATAAGAGTATTAGATAAGAATACATTGGATACAGAAAAACCTCTTGGATTAGTAAGAGAACTAACAAATGAATTAAGTATTAGAACTGGTAAATATGGCGATTATATATATTATAAAAAATTTAATTCTAGAAAAGTAGAAGATAAAAAACCAAAATTTTTTGCATTAAAAGATTTTAAAGATAATTATAAAACATGCGATAAAGATTTGTTAGTTAATTGGATTACACAAACATATTTATCTGAAACACAAACTACTAATAGTAATAAAATACCTAAATCAACAAATATAAAGAAACCTTATACATATAAAAAATAATTGAAAATATATTAAATACATATTCAATAATATATTTAACTTAAAATGTCGTATTATCCCAGTGAAAAATCATTATTATTACCAAGTCATAGAAATGAATTACCAGAATTTACAAATAGAGAAAAAATACAGTGTTGCATTAAATATACTTTTTGCTGGTGTTGTTTAATATCAGCATATTTATCTATGTTTTATTATTTATATATAGTTATTATAAATCATTATGAAAATGTAATTATGAAAGAAAATACATCTTTGTATAATAATACAATAATAATTTAAGTTTATGTTCTACTATTTTTAAGTAAATTTATTTTTTTATAATAATCTGAATCTAATTGTAAATTAAATAAAACAGAATTTATTTCGTGTGAATATTCACAAGAAGAGTTGCTATCGATAAAATCAATATGTTGAAAATGTATATGTAGTTGATATGTTGATGGTTCATAATGAATAAATGTTTTAATTAGTTTTTTTTCAATCTTAAATTTTTCTAAAATAATTTGAAAACTTATATTTAATGTATTTTGAAGCCAATCAATATCAGAACTAACTAAATCACGCAAACATCTTTTATTTAAATTAGTGTGTATAGCTAGAATATGCAGTTTTTTTATGTTAGTTTGGTTCCAAGTAAAGGAAGGAATTATAATTAATTGTTCCTGCAGATTTTTATATAATATATGTTCTTGTTCTTCAGTTCCATTAATAATATTATAAATCCATTGTTCTTTGCTAAAATCGTGATTGTTAATATAGTCTAAATAATCTTGATACGATTCTTTTATAATTTTTCTTTCATTATTACTTTCATTTGTTTTAAAATTTACAATTAATTCCCCATTAATTAATAATGTTGCATCATATTTTGTATAAATATCATTCGACATTAAAATTTTATTATAGCTTTTAATGTTAGTTGCATTAATTTTGTCATAAATAAATTTGTATTCGGTTTGCATAATTAAATATATAATTAACTGTATTAATAAATTATATATTTCAATTTTTACTTAGAATTATTTTGAGCTTGTGATAAATCATAAGCATCTCGTATACTATATGTGCGTTCTTGTTGTGGTTTTAATAGATTAAGTTCAACCATAAAAGAGTAATCAAACGATCCAAAATCAACATTTTGACCATTATGATATCTTAATTTAATTTTAAATTTACGCAAACGCTCCGCTGGAGGATTAAAATATTTATAAGGTCCGCTATCATCATCAAACCATTGTTGCAAAGGAGTAGCTGGAATAGCGATTTTAGCAAACGCTGAATTTACAATTCCATTTGTTTCATTTGTATGCGCTGTAAATTTAGATATGTTAAATGGACTAGTTTCATCAATGCAATTTAAGCCATCTATTTGCATATATAAATATGCTGGTCCCATAAAATTGACCTTTAATGGTGCTTGTAGAAAATAAACAGTTGCTTTTGGTAATGTAGGTAATAACCAATATCCATTATCTCCCGAATTAGGCACTGCGTCTCCATAATAAAATCTAGGCACTTGTTGAAATTGATAAACTGAATTAATAATTGTATTGTCATCTAAACCGATATCAGGAGAATAAGGCATTTCATTTGCGGATAAAGCGGTAACAGGACATCGAGTAAATCCTAAATAAGAAGGTAATCCCCAATTTGAAGCCTCTGGTAAATTATTTCGTCTTAAACATGAAGCATCAACGTATTCAGTTTTAGCATAAGCTGCAGAATCATTTGTTAAAGTAAATTGATCTGCATTGTTACCAAACCATAATTTTTGAGAAACTGAATTATAAACAACTTTAAATCGATTATATCCAGCAAATAAATCTTTAATTGGATCATATTCCGGATGAGCATCAAAATATGCATCAATTGTTGCAGTAACAACTTCATTTAATTTGTTAGTTAATTCAGTTGCAATTTGTTCAGGATTATAAAATCCTGGTTCAATAATAATAATATATTCTTTATTAATGCTATCATATAAAGCTGCAAAAATAGCTTCGGTTAAAGGATCCGATACGCTGAGTGCACCAGGATTATATAAATTAGTAAATTTAAATGTTAAAGAAACATTATAATTAAAAACAGAAAAAACGTTATAGTTGGCTGGAAAAGACCACGAATAAAGACGGGCAGAAGCAACATTTAAATAATCTTGTGGCAATTCAATTTCAAATTCAGAAGAATTGGGATATTTAAGAATATCACGATCTTCCGAGTGAATAGAAATATATTTCTTTTCATAAAAGTATTGATTTGCATTAGGTATAATCGGATGATTATTAAATAAATTAAAATTACTCATATAATATTAGTGTATAATTATTTTTATATGAAAATTAATATATAAATATATAAATATATAATAATAAATATGGCAGCAAATTATGGCGGTAAAGTAAATAATACTTCTTCATATGTTAGAGGTTTTATACCTGGATTAACTGGAAATTTATGGAAAATACAGAATTCACATGTAGATAATATAAATGTATTAACCCCTAATTCTTCAAATTATGATAGCGTATATGTTCCAGGAAATTTATATGTAGATGGTTCTATAATAAATCCATCTGACTTAAATTTAAAACAAAATATTGAAGTTATAAATCCATTACTAACTAACAAGTTACTAGAACTAAATCCGGCTAAATATACGTTAAAAAAGGATGAAACGAATAAAATACATTATGGGTTTATTGCTCAAGATGTAGAACAAATATTTCCTGAATTAGTTGAAAAAAAACCGATTGGTTTAACTCATTCAGATACATATATAAAAGCGGTAAACTATATAGAAATAATACCTTTGTTAGTTAGTAAGATAAAAATGATTGAAGAAGAATTAAAAATATTAAGACAAAAGTAAAACCTAATAGTTTATAAATAAATTTATAAACATATATTAATGGCCATAATAAATTCATCAAATGCAGTAAATACAAATATAATTATGAATCAACAAATAAATTATATAAGTATTTTAAAATATATACCAATAACAATTATAATTGCATCAATTATAATAATACTTTTTACAATAAATGCGACAAGTGAAAATGGTGTTATATCTTTAATTTCGGGTTATTCTGGATTATTAGCAGGAATAGTATTCTTTTTAGTTATAACCTTTGTTAGTTTAGGATCAATTAAACTAACATATATATTTGATTTATTTCCTTTTATTTTAATGCTAATAACAATAGCGGTTAGTTTAGCATTTATAAATAATAATGCACAAAGTATTGCTGCTGGTCATGTTCCTGCAGAATATTATACTTATTCATATATTTCAATATTTTTTATAATGGTGCAATTGTGGTTTTTGATAAATGCAATTAGAAATGTGAATCAAAATCCTTTGCAAATAATAGGTCAACCAACATATTCAATATTATGTTTATTATGGACACTTAATATTATAGTTGTTATAATAATAAGCATATTATTACAATTTTATGGAACAAATGGATAAACGTAGTGAATAATAAACGTAGTAAATATTTTATAAATTTATAAATTTGTAAGTTAATCCGTATTCATCAGATGTTTCCCATATTCCGGCAATTTTAAGTAAAAAATTATTGGAAATTTTATCTGTAGTTAATGTAAAAATCTTAATATTTCCATTTTTAATTTGATCATAAATTTTATATTGTGGTGTTTTGTTAGTTGTATACTTGTTAAGTATACTTATTTCAATTTGTTGAATTTGATCAATAATATCTTTATGGGTATTAATATCAAATATACATTTATGTTTATTAAAGTATTTTTCGGTGGTGGTATGGTTTAAATTAATATGTAAATAGATTCCATTAAATGTTATTAATGGGGTAGAATATATAATTTTAATAAAATTGCCATTATTAATAATATTATTACGTATGGGTTCTAAAAAGTAGATATATTCTTCATTGTATTGATTAATTGATTTAACTATATTCATTATATGTTTCTATATTAATTATGCAATTGTTTTTAATATTATATAATTATTATTAGTTTAATTATATAATAAAGATTATACGATTTATTTAATTAAATAATGAAGTTTCTAGAAACGCATTTTGAAGAATATACAAATTCAGTTGAAAAAGAAAATATGCATCCAAAGTTAACAAAGATTTTTTCTAAGTTTCCGGAAAATATAAATAATTTGGGAAATTTAATTTTCTATGGTCCAGCAGGTGTTGGAAAATATAGTCAAATGTTGTATTCAATTAAAAAATATTCGCCAACAGAATTAAAGTATGAAAAAAAGCTAAATGTAACATATGAAAAAGATCAATATTATTTTAAAATAAGTGATATACATTATGAAATAGATATGTCTTTATTAGGTTGCAATTCAAAACTATTATGGCACGAAATATATCAACAAATAGTAGATGTTATATCTGGAAAAACTGATACGGTAGGTATAATAGTTTGTAAAAACTTTCATAATATACATAGTGAATTATTAGAAAATTTTTATAGTTATATGCAAGAAAATAATTCATCGTGCACAAAAATAATTTATATTTTATTAACAAAGGAAGTTAGTTTTATACCGGAGAATATATTAAATTGTTGTGAAATAATAAGTATTCCAAGACCAACTAAAATAGCTTATACAAAATGTAGTAAACCAAAGTTACCAACTAACATAGAAGTAAATAAAATATGTAATATTAAGTATTTACATGCATCAATAAATGATTTATTTATGCCGCATAAAATAATATGTGATAAGATAATAAATGAAATAATTAATATAAATGATTTAAAGTATTTAAAATTTAGAGATACATTATATGATATTTTCATTTATGATTTAGATATGGGCGAATGTATTTGGTATATAATAACAACATTAATAGAAAAAAAACACATAAAAAAGGAAAATGTATCCGGAATTTTAATAAAAACAAGTAATTTTTTAAAGTATTATAACAATAATTATAGACCAATTTATCATTTAGAGAGTTTCTTATTTTATATATCAAGTATTATCCATGGATTTAAGTAATGAACCGATGAATATACAGACAGCATTAGAATATTTAAATATTTCTCTAAATGATATAAGTATAGCAGATATAACTACGGAATATTTAAAAAAACAGTATCATAAACAAGCATTAAAATGGCATCCAGATAAGAATAAGAATAGTAATTACACTGATTTAGAGACAACTAACAAATTTCAAAAAATAAATGAATCATATGAATATTTATTAAAAGAGATATGCACGCAACAAGAAGATAAAACTGATTTTTCAAATACTTCTGACTTTGTTAGTTCATCATCATTTAAAGAGACAAATAATTATTCAAATATTTTGTCATCTTTTATTTTATCAATAATAAAAGGTAATTATAAAGAAGGTATTTCACACATAATACAAACGATTATATTAAATTATGATAGTATATCAGTAACATTATTTACTGGTTTAGATAAAGAAAATGCTGTAGAAATATATTCTTTATTATGTAAATATAAGGATGTATTTAATGTGCCTTCAAAAACCTTAGAACTTGTTAGTTCAATAATAAAAGAAAAATATAAAAATGATAAAGTATATATTCTAAAACCAAATATAAGTGATTTATTAGATAATAAAATATATAAATTATATGTAGATGATGAGTTATATTTAGTTCCATTATGGCATAATGAGTTATATTTTGATTGTAATGATGGGACAGAAATAATAGTGTTATGTCAGCCGGAATTAGAAGAAAATATAGTAATAGATGAAAATAATAATATATATTGCACAATAAATGTTATAATGGATAATGAATTTAGAAATAAAATAAATAATTTAACGAATCCATATGTTAGTTTTGAGATAGGAAATAAATTATTTAAAATATCATATGATAAGTTGTATATAAAAAAAGAGCAAACATATAAATTTAGGAAATCTGGTATATCACAGATTCAAGAAAATGATATATATAATGTTAGTTTGAAGGGTGATATAATAGTTAAAATTATTTTAGAATAGTTCCCAAATATAAAGATTAGATTATAATTATTCCTAAATAAACGCAGTTTAAAAAGTATTTGAATTATTTACTTTAAAATTAATGAAAAAAGATTTATAATTAATTGTATTTATGCTTTAGATAAAATTAATTTTTTTTTAAAAGTTTATTGATATTAATTTATATTATTTTTATTTAATATATTATTTATGCATCAGCCTTTGGCTTACGAGTAATCTTCTTCTTGGGCTTAACTTCTTCGACAGCAACTTCCTCCTCTACAGGAGCAGGCTTAGGAGCTGGAGGAGGTGGAGGTGGCAACTCTCTATCACCCTCATCGTCTGAATCTGCAACAAGAGTAGCACCTTGAACTCCATCAGGATCAATATCATCTTCAGGAGGAGGTAATGCCTTCATCTTTTCCTTATCAGCAGCCTTAGGCTTTAAGAAACAAGTGCCTTCCATAGTTGGTTTAGGCTTTTGAACAATTGCTTGCTTCAAATTCCAAGTAATAGAAATCTTACCATTGACAAACCATAAACCACCGCATTGTAATAAACAAATTACGTGAGTCTTAGGCTTTAAATATTCAAGAGGAGTTTGATGAGTATTTACCTTACCATTAATATATAATGGTTCACCATCTTCGTCATAAATTTCTGGCTTCCAAACACCAGACCATTGAGGAATCTTTACAGTTAAAGTAGGAGGCTTAGATAGGTCCAATTCAGCACTATCCTTTGATACCTTAGGATACTTTAACATAGCATTAAACTTTTCCTCAATAACATCCATTGACTTAATTTCCTTACCGAACCATTCCTTTGAATTTGTAATTGCAGCTTGCTTTACAGCTGATTCTAAAGTCTTCATTGAAGCTAAGAAAGCTTCTAAATCAGGATTAGAATAATCTTTAGTAGGGAACTGTAATGCCATAGTCCACTTACCGGTAGGCTTTTTAGAGCCCTGTTCTTGACCCTCTTGTGCACCCCAAGTTAAGATAAGAGGAGTTGCGAGAGTTAATGATTCCTTTACGTGCTTATTATATAAATTAACAACCTTTCCACCAGAAGCGTGATTCTTTGGTGCGGAATAGGAGAATACAGAAGTATCAATATTAGTAGCGTCAATAATAGCGTCAGTCATTGTGTGTGTATACTATCCTATGTTGGATTATCTTTAAATCAATTTTTTTTTTAATTAATAATTCATTTTAGAAGCCCCTTAAAATACACGTAAAATACTTATCGTCACAATAATTATTTCAAGTTTTTTATATTATAAATTAAAAATGCATAAAAACATTTCTTTAAGTATAATATATATGTCTATATCAAGAAAACCGTATTGCAATGCTAAGGAAAAAATTAATTCTGAAGAATTTATGACTGCGATTTCAAACAATATTATAATGAATTTAAATAATAAATTAGAAAAAGTAGATGACACAAAGATTCCAATACCTAATATAAATACGTTCAAATTATTATGTTATTATAATTATAATATAAATCAATTGAAGACAATAGCAAAAATACATAAACTTAAAGTATCTGGAACAAAACCAATTTTGCTTACAAGAATATATAATTATTTATATTTAAGTTTTAAGGCAATTATAATTCAAAAACATATTAGAGGTCATTTACGAAGAAAATACGATTCATATCACGGACCTGCGTATTATAAACGCAAATTATGCACAAATGAATACGATTTTTTATCAATGGAAGATATGAAAGAAATTCCAAATGAACAATTTTTTAGTTATAAAGATGATGATGGTTTGATATATGGATTCGATTTATTGTCACTATATAATTTAATTTATAAAGAAAATGGTTTGGTAAAAAATCCTTTTACAACAAAAGCAATATCTGCTAAAGTTATAGAAGAATTACGGAATTTATTGCGTTTAAGTAATGTTTTAAAAATAGATATACAAACGAAATTAAAAAATGACATTGAAAATGTTTCAGATAAAAAGGCTGTTGAATTACGTGCATTAACATTATTTCAAAATATAAATGACTTAGGTAATTATTCTGATTCACAGTGGTTTTTAGATTTGGATAGAAATAATTTAATTAAATTTTTAAGAGAATTATTAGATATATGGACTTATAGAGCGCCATTAACTGTTGAAACAAAAAGAGAAATATGTCCTCCAGTTGGTAATCCATTTAGTTCCATAGTAAGAATACATAATTTGCAAACTGCAGAAAATATTGATGACATACGTAAACCAATTTTAACATGTTTAGAAAAAATGGCTACAACTGGAATTAATACGGATAGTAAATGTTTAGGTGCGTATTATATTTTATGTGCTTTAACTTTAGTAAGTCATAGTGCCGCTACAGCATTACCGTGGTTATATGAAGCAGTTGCCTATGTTTAAGTAGTATAATAAAAAAGTATTTTTTAATTAAAAAAAAAATTGAAATATTAAATACTTTAGATCATATATAATAACAATTAATATATATAAGCCCAAAAACCACTTAAAAAGAACTCAAGTTAATATAGTATAATAGAATGCCTAGACAAACTAAGACCTCTAAGACCTCTGAATCCGCCGCTGTTGCTGAACCTGTTGTTAATACTCCTGTAGTTGCTGAATCCGCCGCTGCCCCTAAGGCTAAGCGTGCCACAAAGCCTAAGGCTACTCCTGCTGCCGCTGCTCCTGCTGCTCCCGTTACTCCTGTTGTTGATGCTGCTCCTGCTACCGATGCTCCTGCTGAGGAAGTTTCTGACTTAGCAAATCGCTCTTCTGAATTCTTAACCAAGCTTAATCAATTTGTTTCTCTTGGTGCTGCCTTAAAGACTGAATTCCGTGCCCTTGAAAAGTTATGGTCTAAGGAACTCAAGACTGCCCAAAAGACTTCTTCTAAGAAGAAGAGAAAGACTGGTAACCGTGCTCCTTCTGGATTCGTTAAGCCTGCTCGTATCTCAAATGAGCTTGCTACCTTCCTTGGAAAGGAAAAGGGCACTGAAATGGCTCGCACTGATGTTACCCGTGAAATTAACAAGTATATCCGCAGTAACAACCTCCAAGATAAGGATAATGGCAGAAAGATCAACCCTGATACTAAGTTAAAGAGTTTATTGAAGCTTAAGGATACTGATGAGCTCACTTATTTCAATCTCCAAAGATATATGAGTCCTCACTTCACTAAGACTGATAAGCCTGCTACTACTGCTTAAATAAAAAAAATAAAATTATAAAAATTATTTTAATATACGATTAAGTTATTTTTTAATCTGGCACCGACCCGAAAATAAAACTATAAAAAATTATTTATATTTTAAAAATATAAATAATTCAAAAACTTAAATAATAATTTTAGTATCTTTTAATAAATATTTTTTATCAAGTGTTATCATTTCAAATAATCCTTGTATAAATGTTTTTTTCTGATCAATTACATTTATCTGTTTTAATTTTTTATTATAATCATTTATATCACGAATCGCATAATGATTTAATGTTATATTTAATTTATCAAAATTTGTTTCTGAATATTCAATATTATTACAATTATCACACCAATCATTACTAATATTTCCATAATTATTTATTGTTAAACCATTTACTTTTATTTTATGCAACCATAGTTTATCTTCATCACGTAACATTGATGTTCTTACAATTGATTTACCAAAATCATTTGCATATTTTATATTATATGTTAGTTCATTTATCTTATCATAATTTAACCGCATTCTATTTGTTTCTGTTTCTAATAAAGGATTAATTATATTCCATAAAACATATATACAACCTATTGTCTCATCTAAACTTAATAAAAATGATCGTATTGTATGACCATTTTTACCATAAATATATTCATCAGCATCCACTATTGCAGCCCATTGTGTTTCTTTACGTATTAAATCATATAAATTATCGTTCAATAATGCACGATGACCTTCTGGTCCAGAATTATCCGTTAAAACTTTCATATCTCTATTATCATTTATTAACGTTATATGCTGTGAAAATTTATGACAATCAATATATTCTTCAATATTATCTGTGCTACCATTATTAATAATATAAATATGATTTACACCTTCTTGTAAATAATGTTCTATAAAAGAATCAATATATTTTTTTTCATTTTTTATGCAAGTGCAAACTGATAAAAAATATTTATAGTTCATATATTAAATAATTTAATTATTATATTTAATATATAATTAATCAATATAATTACAAAAATCAAATAAATATTTGTTGTTAGTTTGAGTAACTTCTAACTCCATTAAATCTAATAAAGATATATGTGGCTGATAATATAATATTAATTCTTTAGTAAGTAATAATTCTTCTTCTGGTAAAAGTTGAAATGAAGAATTTAACAAATAATTATAACAAAAATTAGAAGATAGAATTTGTGTCTTTAAAACTTGTAATAAACTAACACTATAAATATTATCTATTAATTCTTTTTCTGTATATTTGTTAGTTAATAAATCTAAATCAGTTATACTTCGAACCATATTTATTATTAATGAAAAAATATTTTTAATATTAAATATAATTAAATAATATCTAATTCATAAATATAAAACCTTCATCGTTCATAATATTTTGTATTTCTTTAGTTAATATAGGACCATTTGCAATTCTAACGGTTTTAAATACTTCTAATGCATTTCTTCCATCTTCAACATTAAACATAGAATGTATTTTCAATAATAATTCATAATCTGCAATATATTCTGTTTCCAAACGTAACCATTCATAAAATGTATTTGATTTTTTATCCATTTGTTTCTTGTTCTTAAACCTATTAAAATACTTAATAGTTGATAATAAATTATTCACATTTTGATCTTCTTCTAATCCTTTTGTATTTATATTATAATCAGTTCCAGATAATATACATATATCTTTAAATTCTTGTTGTGTCATTTTAAGTTCTTCTAACATACCTGGCATATAATATAAAACAATAGTATGATTCATAAGACTAAAATAACGTAATACTCTAGTGCAACCATATACAAATAAATCCATATCTTCACTTAAACATGCCCATACTTTTTTCTTTAAAACTAACAAAGCACATAATTCATCTGCTTCTCCTGGGGCATCATAATATGTTGCTCCATATGCGCGTATTAATTCCTTAACTTTTTCTATTTTAGTTTTACTCATTTGAACTATTTGAGTTTTAAGAATATCCATTTGATTAATAATATCTTGCTTATCTTCATAAGATTCAGCATTAGAAAGTTGAACTTTTAAGTCATTAAAAACTTCTTGTGCTTCTTCTTTATCTTCTTTTCTTTTTTGTAAAAGTGCCTTTTTTTCTGGAGGTGGTTTGCCGTCAAATATAAATATTGGTATAACATTATATTTACGAAATATGGATAGCATTAAATAAATATTTTCAAGCAAACAATCTTCTGCCTCATATTTATATAAATAAATACTTATATCAACTGCAATACGTTTACCTGATAAATCAGCAACATTAATGCATTTAATATTTTCCTTACAAGTTTCTCTTAAATAGCGGTTTAAATATCTAATTCCCATTATTGTCTTATTATTGTCTTTATTAAAAGTAATTTATTGATTTAATATATATCAATTTTTTTATTATTTGTCCAAATTTTACATCTTAAAAATATACTACTATATAAACAAAGATATTACGATAAATCATATCCAATATTATTGCAAAACTGTTGGACAAATTTTACGTCATAAATTTGGTTAACCAACTATTCAACTTCAATTGCCGTCATTCTTAAACTATTTGGAATCGGTTCTACAACAATTTTATTAATATAGTTTAACAACTCTTGATTTTCTGCATTTAATAAAATATATTTACAAAAATCATTCATATTTTCTTGTGTTTTCTTAAATGCAATTGGCTCCGTATTATGCGTATCACACCATTCTAAAGTATTTTGCCAATTATAGATTAATATAAAGGTTAGAATATAATAGGATAATATACTAGAGCCTTCTTTAAACTTACTTTTTGCTTCCTTTTCATTAAACAAACTAACAAATCCTAAATTCATATACTTTAAGATTTTTAACATTTGCACGCAAGAAAACCATATTTCTACCCCTATTAAATTATTTATGTTAGTTATATATTGTTCTTTTGTTCTTGATTCAATAAAACTAACATATACTATATTCATTATTCTTGCCCAATATTCCGTATATGCTTCATATAAATTTACATCCGAATTTACTCTAAACTTTGTTAGTATCATTTTATTACAATTTGCTACATTCATTCCTGAAAAATCTAATCCAAAATTATGCATTGTTTCGTGTATTAATACTTTAAACCATTCTTCTTTTCTAAATATAACTATTTCCGATTTTATAGGACACGTTGTAGTAAAAGCTGTATTTACATTTACTTCACTTAGAACCTCACCCGAACCTAATGGCAACAACTTTTTTAAACTTGTATGATATAAATATATAGTTAATTCTTCAGCACAATTATCAGTAGAATATTTGTCTATTATATATAACCAAACTAACACACGCATAAAATAACTATTATATATTTTCACATATTTTTCCGGATTTGTTAGTTCAGTTACAAATATCATTGTAATTTTTCTTTCATATAATTCTACATTATATTTATAATAACTCTTCATTTGACTATCTATATGCTGCCTTATAGAAGAAGGTATACTATTTTGAGGAAATGAAATAGGCCTTTGCAATTCTCTAATATTTTGAATCTTTTTTATAGATAAACTAACAAATGACATATCTAATTCATTTATATACTTTGTTGCACGTTTAAAATCATCATAAAACTCATTTAATATATTTTTAGTTTTGTTAGTTATCTCTTTTTTATAACCATTTTTTATTGACTCTTTATTGTATAAACTAACAAGTTGTTGACTTTCTTTTGTTATTTTCATA
>JACCDO012273079.1_pt1 | contig 28013 bp, 29 predicted proteins | sample 7446101 | NCBI WGS metagenome assembly JACCDO01 (sample SAMN15323440, study PRJNA562643) | freshwater metagenome | isolation source: river surface water | place: USA:Blue River Watershed | collected 2017-08-16
GACCTTTGTTGGGAATGCTGGACTCCCTACATGTGACCAAACAACCAAACTAACCTCTGCTGGTAACCCTTTAATTACTTCATCTTAGCCAGCATACTCGCAAACTCCTCTGGAGGATTCATGGATGTAACGGCATGATAGAAATAGGCCGTAGAAGAACCAAACTTCTTATCACAGCACTTACAATTGGTCTCCTTGGAATAGGAAGGAATCCACTCCTTGCAATGGGTGCGTGCGAAATGCACAAGCATATTTGCCTTGGTCTTGGCCGTTTGGTCACAATCAGGGTGTCCGCAATGATACGTAATGCCCGCATAGGGATTCTCCTCCTCCTGCACGGCTAGTTCAGGATGTGCCTGTGCCATATGCTGTTGATATGCCGACTTCTGTACAAACTTCTTATCAGTACAATGCGCACATACAAACTTGAAATCCTGAACGTGCTTTGTCTGCACATGGTAATACATGGTATTTTGCTTGGTTGTGCGCTTATCACAGTACTTGCACTGAAACTCGCCGGTCTCCAACTTGGTATAATAGGTATCAGCCATTTTTGTAGGGAATCGTGGGATATGAAAGAAAAGAAGCGAAAAGAAACGAAACAACAATTGAATCACAGAGTCCGGTCCAGAATTCCAAGAGGGGTTCAATTTTTTCCAAGACCGCATAACTTAAGGACGTATGTTGGAGATAAAGAAACAAAGCGAAACAAATGCGAATCGCAGTCCTTACATTCGCAGTAGGCGCGGATTACAAGCGGGCCATGGAGCCAGGTATGGCGTCCAAACGTGCCTATTGTGCCCAACATGGTTATACATTCCTAGAGGGTGGCGAGGATGTATGGGACCGTAAAAAGCCCATTCCTTGGTCAAAAATCAAGTTTATCCTGAAATACCTGAACGACTACGATTACTTGTTCTGGACGGATGGCGATGTAATTATTACAAATCCCGAAAAACGCCTGGAAGACCTAATCCTGCCTCTACTTACCGATGGTAAAGACATGGTATGGTGTCGTGATGCATGCGGGAATTTGAACAATGGGAACGTCCTATTTCGCGGTCGGTCGGCATGGGTTCGCGATTTCCTGGAACGCTGTTACGCACAAGAACAATTGACGCATCATATTTGGTGGGATAACGCGGCGTTCTGTTATCTATATGAAACAGTCGCCGGTGACCGCGACCGCATTGTGACTGTTGAAGACCCCGCGCTTTTTAATGCATACCTATTTGACCGTGAAAACTCGGCGGAGTCCAAAACGGTGCGTCTCTATAAACCCGGTGATTTCATAGTTCATTTCGCAGGTGTATATGACCCCTGGAATATTCATCGGTGTATGATTTATATTCGCCGATGTGCTGCGGCAGGCAAGCGGCCGAATGCAGCGCTTCTAACACTGTGGCGGTCACGCCCTCCGCTGAACAAGGACCAGGCAGCCAAAGAAGGGGAAGAGGTCCCGATTTATTAGGAAAGACATAATCGTCGGGTAAAAAATCGCACCCTGCGGTAGAGAACACAAATGGCCAAGACTCGCAAGAATACACGCAGAATGCGCGGTGGACAGGAGATGCCTCCTGCTGAGATGGAGGCAGGTGCCCCGGCCCAGGCTGGCGGCAACATGAAGGCCGTGGGCACCCGTGCCGAGGTGATGCACGGCACTGCTCACCACACTTCCGGCGGTCTGACCCGCAGCCACCTGAAGTACAACAAGCACGGCCGTATCGTGAGCCGCAAGGCCTCCGAGCGCGGCAAGAAGGCACTGAAGCACCTCATCAAGGCTGGTTACAAGGCCAAGAAGGGCACTTTCCGCCTCTTCAAGAAGACCCGTCGTGCATAAACACGTCACGTCACGTCACTTCTCGATGGTCTAATAATTAAAATAAACTAATGATTTTGTGTTGGAAGTCCCAGAATCCCAACAGAATATCCTAGCCAATAAAATACTAGAAAGCCGTAGTAGAAGAACACAAATGCCTTCTGCAACACGTAAAAATTACAAGACCTGTATGGACGAGTATTGTGGAAAAGACTTTATTAAACGTCAGTCTAAAATGATGAAATACATAGGCAAACATTTAAAAATAAAGGTTCCGAAAACTCTAAAGCTGCGAAAAGAGGATTACGCAAACTGTAGCAGAGCGTATTGCAATCCTGGATGCAAAGGAACTCTGTTTGAGTCTGGAAAATACTTATCGAAGGCGGCCAAGCACCGCATTACAAAAAAATTTAAGGGAAAGAATTCAAAACTCCTTCTAGACATCATTAAAAGCACACGAAAAAACATCTTTAAAGGCAAGACTTCCGTGTTAAAAGATGATTTTTACAAAAAGATACCTTCTAAACAAGTAGCCATAGCGAAGCGCAAAGGTGCACTTTCCGGTTGCACAATGGGAATTCTCTAACCTCCTAATCTCTCAATCCCCCAAACATTTCATTCCTATGCGCAACCAGTGTTGCGCTGTAGGAATGCGCCGTTCCATTACAGGCCGTGAATCCGCCGGTCTATGCCATAGCAGCGTCCATGCATGTTCCTCCAAATCCGATACTACCAATCCCATACCCTGGTCATGCGCCGCCTGTACCACGGAATACCAGTCACCAGGCGGCAACCAGGCCCCGTGTCCTGCACGTGCAGGAAGTGCAGAAAAGATGTCCAACATAGTCTGAGCTACCTGACTATTTGCCGTGGGTGCAAAAAACGTCGCATCCGGCACAAGCGGTGGCGGGTCTTCATGAATCCATGCCCGCGTTACTACGGTACGTCCCTCGCGCATTAGCGTATCCAAAAATCCCCAGAAAGTCGGCGGCGGCACCACGTGGTCCATAACTATCATACAGGACCCGACACCCACACTCCGCAAAATTGTGGCGATACACGACCAATCACGCGTCTGTGTTGGGTTCCAGATACACGTCCAGTCCGCCTCAGCGTCCGCAAGAGAGGGTCGTGCCCCCCGTAATAACAGCTTCATCGTATGATGGGAGGATTGTAGGAATTCCCAGGGAATACTGTCGGACCCGCATAACCAGGCACATCGCCCAATTAAAGATACACCAAATCCTTCCAACTCCATGAGGGAACAACCTACGGTTCCCCTTTAACCCCTCCCCTCCCTTCCCTTACACATATCCCAAGTGGACAAACAATAGATTATGATGGATAGTTAGAATGGCCCACAATATTCCACTCAAAACCCTGTATTATATTCCACCCACTGATTTGCGTGAACCTATGCCGAACTGGATACCTCATCAATATGACCCTAAACGAGTTCGTGATTCCCTACAATCCGTCATCGACTCGTATTGTGTCGACATGGGTGCCCGCGGCCGAGATGCATATACGTGGAGTTTATATGCTGCTCTCGGGCTTCCCGAAAATGTTCTTATTTATGATGACGCTATGAAACAAATTGTAGAATACATAGTGAAAGAGGCACCGGTGGATTTTTCGTGCGTAAATCGACGTGCATGGTTTGCTAATTCGCCCTTCTTGTTTCTCAGTGATGTACGCTCATTTGTTCCCGAAAGACACGAATTGCACATGCGCAATGACCGTACAATTCCTCCGCGCGAGGACCTGTACAAATTGCATGTATCGGTGAAACACGAATATATACTGTACACTGTACTCAAACTCTCCACGCTACATTTTGCCGAACAACGCCCTTTCCAAATGAAATGCCTCTTCAACTCGCGGTATTCCAACATTACCGACAGAAATACAGGTGCATTTAATATGCGCGGAAATGGCGGATCCGTACCACCGATTGTGATATATGGGGAAACCGATATCCGAACAATTCGAACTATTTATCAGGCTGCCCAGCTACTGTTTACAGCCGAGGATCGTGCCGCGATGGGCATGATGCCGCAGGGGGACCCAACACGTATTCCACCCATGAATGTGCGTCTTGATGAGATGTTTGCATATGCTCTGGGCGACCGCGACCAAAAATTAACACGGTATGAAAGGAACGTGGAACCGGCATGTAGGTTGCCTGGGTGGTTGTTGGCGAAGTTAGGTCAATGCGACAATCCTGCTGTTATAGGGGAACTTCAGGGTTGGTTTGGACGGCCCGTATGTGACCGTGTCGATGCCGAGGGGCGATTCATGTCGCGCCGCGAGGATGGAACCGTGGACCCTCTCTGTTATCTATCCCTTTCTGCTGCCGATATGGGAAGTCCCCACAATATGACTGGCGGAAAACGCAACCGCAACCGCAAAACACGCAAACGCAAACACAGACGCACTCGCATGCTGTCTGGTGGAATCACATTCCATCGCAATACAAAACCCAATACAAATACTGAAAATTACAGTCATTTACCGGCCAAATATTTGAGTGATTTATGTACGAAAAAGAACATGTGCCGAAAGCAAGATATATACATGCCGAATGGAACCAAAACAAACAAAAACAAATAACCACACCAAATAAATGCATTACGTGGGATTGTTCGCAGTTACGTACCTTGTAGCGTTGGCCGTGGACATACCGTATTTATGGGCGCGCGCCGATTTCCATAAGCGGTTTTTCCAGGGTGTCCAACAGTCGCCTTTGACTGTGCGGTATTTCCCGGCGGCCCTTGTCTATGTTTTGTTCGCAATCGCGCTTCTGTATGTCGCAATTCAACCAGCAAAGACCCTAGCTGCCGCAGCCGGCCGCGGTGCTGCCGTAGGTGCAGTTATGTATGGATTCTATGATGCAACCAATATGGCTACCCTGCGTGGTTGGACAGCTGAAATGGCGATTCTGGATACGTTGTGGGGTGCTACAGCGGGCGCATTGACTGCCTCGGCAACCTGGTGGTTCACACACCAAAAGTGAACATGATGCATCAGGGACTGTGTTGGAAGCACAGAAATCCCCAAGACCCTTTGAAAATGTCCGCAAAAGCTGCCGCAACCGCCGCCTTCTTCGCACCTAAGGCTACCAAAGCCGCCCTCGCAAAAAAACAAGAAGAAGAGGAATACGCCCTTCCTCAAACTGATGATCCAGTTATCTCGGCATTCTATGCCCAGCTAACAGACAAAGAGCGAATCGCACATGCTATCGCTGTAACAAAACTCGGAACAAGTTATGATGTTTCCCGCACACACGGGTTTCTTAAGTGGAAGAAGAAGCAGTCACAATAGGTGCACCTTGCGCTTGCCCTTGTCCATGCGCACCTGTTGGGCCCTGGATTCCCAACATCCGATTCATAAGTGCCTGTAAAGTCAAATATGTTTTTCGTTCTGCATGACCCACAATATCCGCAATCCAGGTCCGCAGGTATTTATTGCCCTCTACACACTCGGGATTCAGATAAAACTGGACCAGTGAAATCCACTGCAGTCCCGAAATCTCCCCGCGATTCTGAATCGCACCCTCACAGTCCATTGTATTCATAACTGCATACCGAAAAATATAGGAGGCCGAGCCGCGAATGACGCGAAACGGATGTTCATAGATTGTGTAGGAAGTGGGGGGAATTCCTGTCTCTTCCTCGACCTCTCGTTGTGCCGTCATAATATCCGACTCGTCCGTCTCTTCACGATGTCCTTTGGGAAAGCCCCACTTTTTGGTCTTCGCATCTTGCACCAGCAACACGCGAAAATCGGGTGTAAAAAGAATGAAACCGGCTCCTGTGTAAGTCATGGGGGTAGATGAGATGATGGGTGCACAGGGCTGCCTACAGAGTAGTTCGGATTTCGCGGTTTAGATAATGCCCAACAATTTTCTAGCATAAGAATAAACTAAAACATCATGCTATACTATATTCTTTGTTATCATGTTCACAATCGGCGCAAAATTTGAACCCTTGTAGATAGAAGAATTCCCGCACAACAGCAACAACCAACCATGAGTCTTGAATTGCTACTCGGTCCTATGTTCGCAGGCAAATCGTCTGCCCTTCTTTCCATTGTCCGGCGGCATCGGGCCCTTGGCTGGTCCGTCTGTGTAATCACTCATTCGTGTGATACACGCTACGGTACAAATCAGGTCGTGAATCATGACCAACAACGATGCCCCGCTATTGCTACGACAACCCTGACGCCTGTGTTGGAAATGCCGGAATACCAACAGTCCCGCCTCGTCGTTGTCGAAGAGGCCCAGTTCTTCGGTGACCTAGTGTCCTTCGTAACAAAGGCCGTAGACGAGGACGGGAAACATGTAGTTGTTGTGGGACTCGATGGAGATGCCGGTCGAAAGCCATTTGGGCGTGTTCTCGACCTTGTGCCTCTAGCGGACCGTATCACAAAACTCACAGCAATGTGTAAGCTGTGCGCCGATGGAACTCCCGCCATCTTTACATTTGCCGCTGCGGATGATGCGGTTGCGGCCACTGCTGCGGGCGAGGCCTGTGTAGGTGCCGCCGATAAATACATGCCTATGTGCCGCAAACACTATTTGGCTGCTCAGTCTGCAACTTGAGGCAATGCTTGAAAAATGATGCGCTTTTTTGATTATGTAGGGAATTCCCAAGTTCCTACCAATCAATCGCAACTATGCAGACTATACCGACCATACAGACCGCGCCGACTATGTTGGACCTATCCGCCGCTCTGCGTGAAATCGCACCTGACTTTGTGCCCATGTACGAATTCTGTGTAGTGTCCCAACAATTCCCACATATCCTTCCCTGCGACCAACACGGTCGCTCCCCTCTTCATTATGCAATCACCTTTCGCTGCTCCGAAGTCCTACAATATTACCTGCAAAATCAGTTTTACGCGGTAAATGGGGCAGATACTTTGGGAGATACGCCCCTATTGCACGCAATTAAGATGTATAGGTCCAATGAACCGGACATAACGCATACGATGATATGCCTCCTTCTGCAACATGGAGCCGACCCTAACATTCGGCACGGAGAAGCGCCTTCTGCGCTAATGCTTGCTACACTCACGGAAGACCCTGTGCTGGTGGAACTTCTACTAGCATGCGGCGCAGACCCCAATTGTCGTCTGGGTGCCGATGGCTTACTGTTTCGGGCCGGCGATACCGCCCTTTCCTTGGCCGTTCGTCAGAATGACTTTACGCGCAGCGGATACACCAAACCCCAACTGGACTGTGTAGTCAGCCTCATGCAACATACACGGGTCCCGATTACTCCCAATACACTCTTTCATGCCCTACAACAGACCAAAAACCCGCTGATGAAATCGTACATTATGTCCATATGCACCTAAATCAGGGACGAGAAGGAGATATGTAGGGAATGGAGGAGTGTACTTTTTTACGCGAGGAGGCATGTTCCTCCGAGATTGTATCCCTGTATCCAATTACACGGACTGTATGGAAAGCCAAGACGGCATTTGCGGATGCAGTTATCGCCGAAGTGCCTACACTGGGCACATGTCTCTTTCTCGATAACGAAATACAGTCCTCGTCAAGCGACGAGGACATCTATCACGAATGCCTCGTTCATCCAGTGATGGCCTCGGTACCTTCAGGGGTGCGCGACCGTGTGTTGGTAATTGGGGGAGGCGAAGGTGCTACTGTACGCGAAGTCCTGAAATGGGCGGATGTGAAACACGTGGACTGGGTGGATATTGACGGGGAACTCGTGGAGGCATGTAGGGAGCATTTGAAGTGGGGGCAGGACGCGGCTTACACGGACTCGCGTGTAACCTATTATCCCCAGGATATTCATGCATTCCTACATACCGCCGATGTGCCCAAGCAAAAGTATGATGTGATTATTATTGACTTGCCTGATCCGGACCCTGAGGACAATCCTCTTCACGCCGATGTACTTATGAATCGCGTCTTTTGGACACGTGTAAAGAGTCATTTGGCGACGGGGGGTGCCTGGGTTTCCCACAGCGGTCCTGTACGTCGTAAAGGGCCCTCAGGTGCCGATTTTATACGGAGGGCCACGGCTATGGCGGATTTTTATAGCATAGAACATACCCCGTATCATGTGGTAATTCCGGCATTCCAGGATGACTGGGGATATATTATGAACTGTCGGCCACGTTTCATGCCCCTTGAAATTCCTGTGCGGTTTCTAACAATGCATGCATATCGATATATATTCCAATGGGCTGCTGCACCTAGAGCGGAAAACGGGCTAAACTGAAATCGCACAATTCAGCAAACAAGGCAAGTCACGATGTTGTTGGTTGTCCCGGTACGCACTCTTTTACTGTATTTCGGATTTGGTGTATGCTCATATTCCATGTTTACATTTCTCCTGACTGCGACACCCTTGGAACTCAAGTTTATGGCGATTCTTCTGAATCTGATTTCAGTGGGCCTAGGAGTCTATGTCGCATTCCGTAAAGTTGTGGATATGGAACATACAATGCCAGAAATTACGGGAGGATGTAGGGTGTGCAGGTGTTGTATAGGGACTTTGGCGTATACGGATGATGCATTGGAAGCTGAAGACGCCGAAGAGGCGGCTGAGGCGGCTGAAGAGGCCGAAGAGGCCGTCGAAGAGGCAGTTGAAGATGAAACCAAAGAGGAGGATATCTATGTGCAGACAACGCGCCGTGTTGAAGAAAAAGATGGCGTATTAATTGTTACAACAACGTATGAACCTGTGTCGGAAACAGAGGAAGTGCGCGAAATGGTGGAAAAAACCCCCACAGAACCAAGTCCTACGGAGGAAACCGCAGAATTTGCGGACTTATTGGCTAACCGTAAGGAAAAGAAAGAAAATTAAATTCCGTATACATAACACTGCAATGATACATATTGTCTATGACGATAGGTATAATGTTGGAAATCTTGGTTCTGTTGGTTGCCGTTATAAAACCACACTAGACCACATAAAGAACTTAGTAGACCCGGATTCCCTACAGATTCACGTGCCCTCTGAGTTTGATATAGCCAAGTCACATGATAAGGAATATCTTGATTCTTTGCTAAATCCCGAAATAGTACGTGGTATTTTTGAGCTAGATCAGGTGCTTACCGAAGAGGATTTATCCGCTATCAAAGAGGCCCAGCGTCTCCAATACTGCGGAACACAGACGGCGGCGGACCTGGCCCTCCAACACGGATTCGCCGTGAACTTGGGAGGCGGTCTACATCATGCATCGCGTCATGCGGGAAGCGGATTTTGCTTGTTTAACGATATAACAGCAGTGACGGAACGCTTGTTGGAAACGGGGAAAGCCCAGCGGATTCTCATCATTGACTTGGATGCGCATCAAGGCAATGGATATGAAGATGACTTATGGGACCAGTGTAGGAAGGGTCAGGTCTGTATTTTTGATGCCTACCAGCCTATGATTTTCCCATTTCCTGCAGGGGAACACGTGAAACAGAGCATTCATTATTACATACCATACACGGCGGATGATCGCGGTGACTGTTTTATTGAGTACTTATTGGAAGGAATCAATAAACCATTTGCCGAATTTCGGCCAGATTTTGTGATTTACAATGCGGGCACCGATACAATGGAGGGGGATCCAGTGACGAAGCTGGGTCAGACAGCCGAGGCTATAAAGGACCGTGATCTCGTCGTTATAGAGACGTGTAGGCGGTTGGGTGTACCCGTGGTAATGTGCATGAGTGGCGGATATGGTGCTGCAGTACCCCAAGTTGTTGCAGAATCGCTGCACCAATTGTCTAAATAAATATCTATACATACTACTGAAAGAATGGGCTCGCCTGGCGGAATGAGTTTAACATGGCCACGCATCAGGATTGTGATTAGGCAGGAAAATAATACGTTTCATAGACATTCATTTCTAAGTCTGGAATATCTTCTAAATACATTTCAGTTGTCGGATATGCTGTTCCAATATGCCGAAATCCTTTCTGTGTTTTTTCGGGATCGGCCCAGAAAGACCCACCCTTTTCTACAAGAATCTCTTGAAACTGGGCATAGTCATTGGGTTGGAAATGTATATTATTTTTGAATGTAAAGTATTTGCTTATGTTGTTTGCCTCTTTCACAGGATCCTTTATTCCATAGGCATTATAGTATTCATACATATTGAGTATTTTGATGCCTGTTTGTAAATGAATTTTGAATAGATAATCAGTGGAATAGGATCGTGCCACATCATCACGAAGGGATGTGGAAAACCAATGCAGGTGGGGGTCGATGGTGCCACTGGATTGTCCACGCCATACCACTAGTGGTTCTGTAATAGGTAATTGTTTGCCGATGAGATTGGCAATGCGTTCACCTATGGTTAGGACATTATTGGTCAATTTTCGTGATTTTTCAGCATAGCGTTCATATAAAAGGACGGCTTGGAGGTTTTTCTTTTCATTGTTGGATTTGTTGGACATATTGCGAACACCGGCTTTCTGCTTGCGACTGCGTTTGCGAAGAGTGCTAGCACGGCGCATTTCTATTTTCGCCAACTATTTTAGGAAACGATGTTTCAACCATGACTGCCCAATCCTTCAAACGCACACCCTGGATAATCGCAGAAGTACGCCGTATTGCCTACAATCGGTTCCCTTCGACTTATTGGGCATCCATTGATGCTGCCCTTCTAAATTGTCTTGAAAGCCACAGTGTGGTACTAAAAGCCCCAAACAAGGAGAAATCCCTCGCGGCATTTGTTCTTGTTTGTCCACCTACTACCGCCTCAAAAGCCGCTTACGGCATCGAGGAGTTTTTGCCCACCCATATGTTGGAAATCGCCTTTGTGGCGACCGATGCGGGTTGGGAAGGCCGCGGTTACGCCCGCGAGCTTTTGGAGGCAGTATTGTTCCGTTGTTCCACAGCGCAACAATCTGCTTGGTTACATGTTGATACAGTCAACCAGAAGGCGCAAGCCTTCTATGAACGCCTCGGATTCCGCAACTTCCTACACATCCCTGACCCGTATGGGTCCCCAGGTGTTGTGATGGTTTATTGCGGCCGTCCGTGTGTGTTAGGGCCATGCGGGAATCATCAGACCCTGCAATGGCTTACATTGCTGAATACGCCCCCATGTGAGACGGAACAGCCCCTCCGCCGAAGCATTCTGGCGCCACCAGGCCTGACCTGCTGACGACATGGCCTCCCACTTCTCCGCCGGGGTTTCCGACACAATACGCTTGACTTCCTCGGGTGTTGAGGCCCGGAAAAAGTGCACCCCCTCTCGCGGCGGTACCAAGTAATGTGCAAAATCCACATCGAGTGTCGCAATCGGAACCACGCCCAGAGCAAAATATTCGATTTCGCGATTGCATTTTGTACCTAGCCCCGGCAGGCAGAGACCGTAGCGTGCTTCCCGCAGTTTTTGGAGATATTCGGATTGGGTGTAGGGATAGGGGGCACCTGTGGAATCCTGCGGCATTGAAAACAGTTCCACGGCCGACTTCCAATCCGCACCACATCGCCGTGCTTTCTGCACGCCATTTTCCACTTTCCCGAGAAACAAGGACTGAATGGGGCGATCGGTCCATCCTGGACGACCTTCGGCAGCCACGGCTTCCAACATACGGGGGGCCTTCCCCCAGAAACTCCAAACACTCTGGCGCGTCTCGTGCCCCTCAGGGCCCGGCGGGCCACCATTCCCAAACAGGCCCAGCTGGTAGTTTGTTGTAGGCTCCCACCACCGCGCCATATCCCAGTCGTATAGCAAAACATCTCCTACAGCACCCCACCAAACATAGCCCGATTCTTCGGTTTCCTGCACCTCACAATATCCGCGTTCCTCCCATACACGCACCATCTCGCGAAAGTTGTCCCCGCTGTGTTGGAACATCCCCGTGAGTGCCTTTCCCGCCGGCAATACGACAACCGGCTTCTCTTTTACAGTGGCGTCCACCGTCTCTGGAAAAGCGTATTCCACCCAGATTTTCGTAAATTCCAGAATCGCGTTCTGTCGCTGGAATTCCACGGGCTCCTTGCGCACCAGGGATAGAATATACTTGCATTCGGCTGCACCGGCCAAGTGAATAATATCCGACGAAATCTCGGTTTCCAACATCCATTCGACTACACGTGTGCCGGGTTTAGCCATCCAGAGCCACTGGAGGGCCTCGCGGCGTCCAAAAATCCAATCGGCCGATTGAAAGGCCTCGCGCCGGACTTTGGGGGAGTCCGAAGGACGGACTGTGAGAATATGGGCTCCCCGCAGGAGTATCGCATGACATGTGCGCCACTCCTCCACCCATCCTGCGTGAAAGATTGCATCCTCGCCCTCTTCAACGCAGACTACCACCGTGCGTCCACCCCGCTCTTTGGTAGGAGGCAAAAGTTCCCGCAGCAACTGAACATCCTCCTTCGTCACATACTTCTTTGCTGTTGCTGCTGTTGTAGCTGGCGCCGGTGCAGGCGCAATCACCTTCCCGCAATAATACTGCGTATTCGCAATATGCGGCACTGTGCCCACATGATTGTCGCGCCACTTACAATCATATAAGAAGGGGGGTACTTGGGGGAGTGTCGGTACAAGGAATTCATAGTCGCAGCCCACAAGTTTGCGGATTCGCAGCACTGCGGGCAAGTATTGTAGACACCAGGTCGCCAGGGATTTCCAACACTCGGGTCCCACAGTAATCGAAACGAGCGCCGGCACGTGCAACGTTGTACTTATACTACTGAGAGTGGAATCACGCCAGCCATCCCGCCAAGCCTCGTGCTGCCCTACAAAAATCGCCCCAAAATTGGACAAGAGACCCGTGTCGGAAACAAAGGCGTTTTTCATCTCATACAGCGGTGTTACGGTGGGGGACGGCGTCCATAGATTTGCCCCATCCACATGCAGTTCCTCGCCCTCTCGGTCCGCAATCGCGCGACATACCGTTTTTGCCGCGGCTTCATTCACATGATGGATGCGACGAGAAACAGTCGCAATCGGTTGATTCCCGCGCCACGCCGCAGTATGTGTCTTAGACTCCCAGGCCTTCATATGTTCCTCCACGGCAAACAATTGGATGGGCGTGGGGTCCAAATACAGATACATGGGCTTGTACAACACATCACGGGGGTTATAGTCGCGGATGTTGGAAGCGTGGACATGATGGGTTTTCACGGAATACGCGGGATTCACAACGAGACACCGGCGCTTTAACATGCCCAGGGCAATTGCATTGTCGCAGCCCGGTTTCCCAAAAGGGAACCCAAACTCATCCTCCGTCACATCGAAATCCACGGTTTCCTTTGCGACAATCCATGTATCCTGCGAATCTGGGCGCGGCCCAAAGAGTATGGGTTCCTCGTCCCCTTTGTCCTCCCATCGCAGCAGCGCCAAAAACAGCCGCCGCTCCACCATGGGAATCGCCCACAGAACCGCGAGGGATTCGTCGCACCATATGTCGGAATTTGCGAAAATCACAAACGCACCCGCGGGTACCTCGGTTTTCACGGCCTCCAACACATCATAATACGTCAGTCGGTGCCCAATCGTCCGCGTCACCAGCTTATCTGATGCTGGTAGCACGTAATCATCGCGCTCATTCAAAAGAAGCACGCGGTCGATGTAGGGATTCGCGAGATTTTTCTCCAGACAAAGGGCAATTTCCTTGGTGCGGCGCGGGGTCGTATGCTTAAAATATTGCTGAATGAGCCAGCAGGCGGGCACCACAGCCTCGGCCACAGCATCCACCGGTAGCATCTGCTGTTGACCCGCACAGGTCCGCGACCATGCCTGAAGCTGCGCCTTCACACCTACATGCTCCAGACCTGCTGCATCTGGCGTCCAGGCCAAATACGGAAACCGCAAAATATGGGCCACTGATACAACCGCCTTTTCAATGGGGTCTGTTGGGGTCACAGGTTCGCCGAGGAAAGGATACATATGATACAAGTCCGCATAACTCAAATAGTGATCGGTTTTGAAGCCGGCCTTTTGAATTGCACGTTCTGTGGCGGCGTCTTTGTAAACCACCATACATTGATCACCCACCTGTTGGAGGACTGGAGTCCACGCAGGCGAAAATTCCTGAATGATCAGGGCTGTAACAGGACCTTGCATCGCAGCCGGGTCCGTGATAATTGTATTCCATCGTAGCCAGCGGGTAGACTGAGAATATCCCGCTCGCAACCATACGAGAGTCCTGCGACTCTGAGTTATTTGTGCCTCGGACCGCAAAATCCGAATCGGCTGACCAGTTTCAGGGTGATGGGCCAACATCCTGTATCTATGTATTCCTAGGAGACTGCCTTAAAACCCTGCACTAAGAAGCGCATGCATAGCTGGGCTGTACATTGGCGATGCGTTTCCATATTCATTATACCACTTTTTAATATGTTCATTCGTTATCTTGCCTTGTTTACGTTTGCATTTTTTAGGGTGTGATATAGATAGCGGCATATAAGGAATAAGTGCACAATTTACCGTTTCTCTGAAAATATATTCCACAAATGTTGTGCAGTTTAACATTCCTTTCACCGACTTGGATATTGATGGACAACTGGCGGCGTGATATTGAACATTTAACTGAATATGTGTTGACTTGAAATTTCCCCTGCTACCAAATGTGATTTCTATATTGGATGTTTTCAATTCGGCTATTTCCATAATTCTAGTTAAATGTATTGGTCTGCAGTATCCTATATCTATAATATTATAACTCCATTCTATGGTTTTGTCTTCTGTTATACGCCGGGGGTCAATTAAATAATCGGGATTATATAATGTGCCTTTTCCCAGAAGCTTGGCTGGAATTCCAATAGGAATTCCAGCAATTATTTTTGGAGCTTTTAAGGGCGCGTAATATCCAAATCCAAGAGAATATACTACAGATTTGTATACTATTAAAATACTCATATGACCTCCCCCAGGAACATCAGGTGCATATGTTACAAAATAGATTGGTATATCAAACTTCTCCACACCGCTGTAATCTTCGCGAACTGCCGATAATAAATTTGGATGTATACTTACATCGGATATAGTCGCATCAATATCATCAAAATTGCCTCCACCTTCCTGATTTTCTTCGCCGTTGTTGCCGTTACCATTCTCGTTCTCGTTCCCACCGTTCTCGTTTTCACCATTGTTGTTATTGTTGTTGTCTTCATCATTACTTATATAAACAACGCCAGTTGGATGCAATGCTTCTTCTAAAATCAAATCATGTTCGTCATACTGTTCTATTTTTTTCGGGTCACGTAGAACAATATTCGCAAGTGGTGCATCTCTCACAATATTTGCAGGAATTGGATTCTTCATATGCACATTGTAGGGCGTTTCGATGGATGTCACATCTGGTACTGTAAAATGGAGAATTGGTTGTGCAGGCAGAGACGCCAGCCGGGTAACAATCGCATGTAATGCCTCGGGTGATTTTGCATATTCCACATATGTATGTGCTCTAGGAATTTTAGCAGTTCTCTGTTGACCCAATATTCTGGTTCTGTATGCAGTAATTGGTTGCAAAAGTCTTTGAGCAGCCATAAGTGCAGCTCTAGAACTTCTAGGTCGCACTGTTTCGGTCAGCGCATTTGTTGCACGGGGAACTCCTTTTGGAGCACGCTTAGTGCCCAATGTTCTAATATGACCTTTTGATGGACGTTGTGTACGGGTTCCGCCGCGGTGTACCCCACGACATACCCCGCGACGTGTTTTAGCCATTGTTCTTTCTACTTATACAACCTTACAATTAAAAAGAGAATGTATGCTGCATACTGCTTGTTAGTCGGAATGTGCTGTAATATTGTACCGCACCAATGGCCACATTCGCACGCAGTAACGTGCTTTCCATTTCTATAGACCCATCGCCAACACCGCGTGCCTGATTGCAGGCCGATGGCACATTATACACCATAAGTGTGCTAATTGCCGTGGTCGTTGCAGTCAGATTGGGGAGAAGTTGTAGGTAGGCATTGGGGTCCGGTGCACCAACACTGGTTGGACCAATACATATACTTGTTGCATTTCCATCGACTGCATTCGAACGTCCAAACGTAACGTTGGACCCGCCAAGGGCCAAATTGCTCCCTGCCGCACTACCGAAAAGTCCGATTTGCGAGGTATTGAGGAATACATTCGTGCCCGCATCGGACCATCCCTCGACTTCCTGCAAAGATACAAAGCGTCCCGCCAAAGGCGTAAACCGCACCTCCTGAAATTTCGGTACCAAGACTTGCAGCACCAACTCCTGTGCCTGACTCTGCTGACCCGCAATATACGCGCGAATTGTTGTTGTGACGGGGTTATTACAAGACCCGCTGTAATACGGTAAGTTGAAGGCCAGTGTTGAAACCCCCATTGTATACGGACCATTGCGCGCCTGTATTTGATTGTTGGCTATTACATCCACCATAATCTCAGGGGAGTAGGGCGGTGCACCCACCACCTGGCCAACCGGAAAATGACTGTAATTACTCCATTGTAGACGCATAGGTGAACCACGCCAAAAGTAATTGGATGTTACCGAAGTGCCCGTAAATACATTGTATATTTGCGAGGCCTGGAACGACAAGGCAGTCAGTCGGAGTCGCGGATACACATTCAATAAATTCGTGTACATAATGTTGTTTTGAATCGTATATTCATACATAGCCATGTAATCCGCATTGCTAATGGAAGGGTAAACACCACTCCATACAGTAGTAGGCAGACCCCATCGATATACATCCAAACAGAGCGCGCCGCCGTTGTTGGAATATCCGGCCCCAATTGTACTCACATCTACGGTAATTACACCGCGCCGATAACCCAGAGTACCGATATTGGAAGTGTGGGTAACACGGTAATTGGTGGAACCGTTCACAAGAGGCCCCTGTACCTGAATGGCGAAGTTAGTAAATGCCGCAGGGTCCATAACTCCCTCGAAATTATTGCTCGTAAGCGTAATATTTTGCACAGTATACAACGAGGACAGTGCAATCGATGAATTCTGGGCCAGCAGGGAGTTCACGAATGCTGTGTAGGTCGCATTGGTACTTATCACAAGTGTACTGAGCGCCGAATTCGCCGCCGTCGTTGTTTGGGAAAGGACCGCAGAATTCGTGGAACCTATCACAAACTGCAAGGTGCCGCCATACGAACCCAGTGATGATATGAACTGTGTATTTTGCGTAGACAGTTGCACGATAGAGGATACTTGAAATGAGGAATACAGTGTAGGAAACAACGAGGAATATGTGCTCTGTGTCTGGTTCAACACGGCAATCGTGGAATTTCCGCGGCCAATTAACGTACTTACAGACGCCTGATTCGTAGTCTGTGTCGATCCAAATATAGATGATTGGGCACCGAGTGTAGATGCACCGAGCCCATTGAATGTACTGATAGCCGCTGCACCCTGGGTCGAAAAGTTATTCAGCGCCAATCCTGCCGGTGACGACAGATACGACAAAATACTGGAATTCAATTGGTACTGTGATGAGAATAGAATCTGATTCGTGTAGGAAATCGTGGTACTATTGAATTCCGTCGTCTTGCCGAAAATCGTGGAATCAAAGGACGATATCAGATAATAGGTGCCTGTACTATACAGTGTTGAAACGAGCGATGATACATAGGCAGTTGTTATGGGCACCAGGGTGCTCACAGTGGATAGGTATGTGGAGCTCACAAACGCATTGAAAAATCCGTTTGCCGTGGAGGTGTTTTGCAGGGTTGTGGAGTACATGAGACCCGACTTGAAGGGTCCCACTGAATCAATGGTGCTGTTAATGAGCGCCACGGTGTAGTCTTCGAGGGCCAAGAATGTATCATAAATGCCCGCTAAAATGGAGCTGGTAGTTAAAACATTGAATTCATAGGTGAGTGTACTTAGCGAATTGCTGGTAGTTGTGATTTGTCCCTGAAGCGAGCTCGTTGTGAAGTAGGAATAGGAGGATATCGAGCTGATTTGTAGGGTGTTCTGGAGTGTGGAGAATCGCACCGACGAAATTTGGTTCAGCAACGAGCTTGTGTATAGCGAGAGTCGCGCATCTTGGGTAGAAAAGAGAGGCGATGTATACGAGGAAATCTGGGCGGCCGTTACAGATGATATGCCGCTGCTGAAATTTTCCAGGGCCCCAACACGGTCCTGTATTCCGTTTAATGTAGATATTGCATACGTCTGGGTGGAGAATGTACTCTGCTCAAACCCAATTAACTCCAAATACAGACTTGATACATTGACTGCGATTTGTGTATACAGACTCGCGGACGTACTGATAAGCGACTCGTTTATCTGTGTGCTAAATGTATTCAATGAATTCTGTGTTGCTAACACGGTGGAAAGAGAGGAGATTTGGGAGTTCGTGTAGGCCGTTGTGCTAACTGCTATGCCGCGCAGGGAGCTGTTGAATTGGGCGGTCAGTGCACCCGTTGTACTGGCGTTTGTGACTGCGATTGCAGTACTGAGGGAGGAGGCGGCCGCCGAAGTCAATTCCCTCGCTGCCGCAATATCATTTGTGAATGTCGAAATACTACTGATTGCTTGTAGTGTACTTTCAACAATCGAAATGCTGCTATTATAGATATTGTTGACTTGTGTAGTCAAGGAATTACTCAGACCCTGAAATTCAGCCTGTGTTGTATTGGAAAATATATTAAAGTTATTGGAAAGAATACCGAAGTTCGTTTCCAGGGATTGAGCCGAGGATACAATTGCACCATTTACGGATGATATGGTGAATGTCGACAGGGCGTAGAAGTTGGAGTTGGTTTGTTCGATACTTGTGCTTAGTTGTTGGATTTGAGCGATATTGTAGGAACTTAGGGAATCAATGGTGGATTGACTCACAGTAGGTCCCCAGTAACTTTGTCCAGAACCATTCGCATACAATATATATTGTGATGATATTGGACCCCCAATATATGTTTGGGGTATAGTATCCAGTGAATTGGTGATAAATGCACCAGACATCTCCTACTAGTTACGAGTAATTCGGACCTGTTATGGTACGCGTCAGATGGTCACAGAATATGCGTAGAATAGGTCTAAGGTAAAACCCGTGGGCATTGTAGGGAAATGTCCAAATCAGGCGGACTTTTACAATTAGTGTCCACGGGACGACAAGATATCTATTTGACTGGGAATCCCCAAACCACCTTTTTTAAACAGGTATATCGCAGGTATACCAACTTTAGTGTGGAAACTCAGCGGATAGCCTTTGAAACAGCAGTGGATTTCGGCAAACTCGCATCACTCACGATTCCTCATGGCGGTGATTTACTGAGTCAATTGATGTTGGAAATCCGGCTCCCGAAACTGAATGCACAGGGTGCTCTACCATCCGGTGGGTGTTCGGGGATAGAAACGGTCCAACCTGTTGATTTTGCCGATACAACTCCCACCTTTTCGTGGGCAAATGGTGTAGGTCACGCGATGATTGATTACATAAGTTTTCAAATCGGCCAACAGGAAATTGATAGGCAAACCGGTGAATGGCTGCATATCTGGTCACAACTATCAACACCCTACTCCAAATACACGGGATACAACAATATGGTCGGATTTCAGGAGGTATTTAATCAGGATACACAACCTGGTCCGCTCCATCTCTTCATTCCGCTTAACTTCTGGTTTTGCCGGAATATGGGCTTGGCCCTGCCTCTGATTGCCCTACAGTCCACTCCCATTCGCATTTACATCAAATTCAAAAGTGGGTATGATATGGTCTATTCCAACAGCCTTCTCACGAACCCGTGTCAGGACATCATATCCAATCCCTACGTGCAGGAAATTGCGCTATGGGGTGATTTCGTGTATCTAGATGTGGAGGAGCGCCGGCGTTTTACCAGCAGCCGACACGAATACCTCATTGAACAGGTGCAATATATCAAACGCTACAGCGTGCCTGCGGGTGCAATCAATGTATCGATTCCCCTGAATTTCAACCATCCACTCAAGGAAATTATATGGGTGGCGCAACAGGACCGCATGCTTACGGCGCATGAATGGTTTAACTATGGAAGTCGTACGCTCAATGAATTTGGTGTGCCGAATATTGACTTAATTGACTCGGCGGTTTTACAGTTTGATGGATATGACCGATTTGAACGGCAAAACGCCAGATATTTCCGCCTTTTCCAGCCGTGGCAGCGACATACCGCAATTCCCAACAGTTTCATATATGTATACTCATTTAGCTTAGCCCCGGAGGCATCGCAACCACAAGGTACATGTAACGCTAGTCGGTTGGATTCTATTGTACTGCAGGTCACCATGAATAGTGGTGTAGCACCGGCACCTGTGGGATTTACAGTATATGCTACCAATTATAATGTTTTGCGCGTCGTTTCGGGGTTGGGGGGTCTCCTTTTTACGGTGTAATGATTCCTCGGTAACACTGGAGCCATAATAGGAGGATGTCTACCGACATTAACGCAGAGGATTTCGCAAAACCGGTTTCCCATCATATTAGCGATGTGGATGTATGGTTACATCCAGATCGCAATTACTATGTCTTTGTCGTGTTAACATTCCTGTTCGGATTCATTGGATTGGACCATATGTATTTACGAAGCAATGAAACTGCGTTCAAAAAACTGCTACTGAATATAGTAGGTCTTGGAATCTGGTATTTTTGGGATATAATACAGGTACTGAAGGATGGACCAACTGTACGAAAACATGGGCTGAATTCACCCTTTGATTGGATTCGTGGAATTGGTCGTGGTATGTTTACAGGACCGGTCACTGCAGCCACAAGCCCAACAACCCCAACAAAAGAATATGCCGCCCCCAAATCCTACTTCTTATACACATTGCTAGCAATCGGCTTGGGTGCTCTCGGTGCCGATAAGTTCTATCTAGGAAAGACCTGGATGGGTGTAGCCAAGGTGTTTTCCGTATTCAATATCTTCTTGTTTTTATTCGGAATTATGTGGGTACTGTGGGATGCTGCACATGCGTATTTTGGAACACGTGGAATCATGAAGGATGGTATTACATCCCCGCTACCGTTCAGCTGGTTCTTTGACCCCATTGACCCTACACTCTTCAAAGTCCAAGAGGTAAAAGACGAACCTGTGCCGAAAAACGATGGATTCCTGAGTAAGCTACCAATTCCCTCTCTGCCCGTGCTACCATTCCGCGAACTCTATAACGAGCTGGTTGTGCCTCTTTTGCAACCTACAGTGGGGACAGCCATTCAAAGTGTAAATAAAGTCGTATCAGTTGGAACCAAGGCGGCTGCACTCGGTGCAACGGCACTTACAGCGGGACCGGCATTTGTTGGGGATTTGGCGAACCAAGTGTCGCAACAAGCGACTGCTGCTGCAACAGCAGCAACAGCAGCAACCAGCATCCCACAAATCCAACAAATCGCCGAGACTGCTGCTGCGAATCGACAGCAACCGCAACCGCAACCGCAACCGCAACCGCAACTTGGTGGAGGCCACGCAAACACAGCAGGTGGACCCGGTCCTATTTTAGCCGGCGCATTTACCGCCATTCTACTTGCCGGTGGTCTCAAAGGCGCCTATGATTTCCTGGCGAAACAAACAGCTTAAGGAATCTGAGGAGGATATGTAGGAAGTACAGAGAATGCCCCTTGTTCCGTTGAAAACACAGGAACTCTTTGAGACCCTGTGGTTTCACCACGATCTGGAGTTTCCCCTTGAAAATACACGAAAGGGTGATTGTGCATGGATTCAATACCATACTGCTAAATGGTGCGGCCCCTGCAAACGCCTGGATGTCGAGGCAGTAGTGAAAGCAGCAGAAGAGTGCGGTCTTGCTATTTGGAAGATTGATGTCGATGAAAATGATTATACATCTGGATATTGTGGAGTACGGTCTATACCGACCATGCAGTTTTGCAGACCTCGGCAAATTGTGGCGACACTGCAAGAGTCGGATACCCAAAAAGTAGTGGATTGGGTCAAGAGTCTACCGATTGCTGGAGCCAACTCATTGAAAAACTAGGGAGTTTTTCGTTTTTGTGTTGGTATTTTGTGGTTATGCGGTTATGCGGTTATGCAATGAGATTTTAGGCGTTGTGCTCATAATGCTCCAGGAACTGCAGCACTGCACTGCGCACCAGGCTGCGCACAGACTTCTTCCGCAGAGTGCGAGGCTTGAAGGAGATGTTGGGGAAGAAGGGGATGGCCAGCTCCACACTCTTCATCGGCAGGTCATCCAGCGCAATCAGGCGCAGGATGTCGGCAATGTAGAGCTGCATGGAGTCCGCGTCGCCCTCGAAGAAGTTGGCGCGGCGAGGGGAGGCACGTGAACTGGGCAGGTCATACGCCATCTCGGCCTCAAAGAGGCCGTCACCCACTGGGGTAATGGTCAGGCGGTCCAGATTGTGCTCCTCGTCCTCATCCTCGTAGTCATTGTGGTCGAAGTAGATGACCATGCTGAGCATCTCCTTGGTCTCCGTCTCCTCCTCCTCAGACGCCTCATCAGTCTCGGTCTCATCAGCCTCAGGCTCGTACTCCTCGTCATCCTCATCGTCGTCCTCATCAGAGGACTCATCCTCGGCCTCAGGCACGTACTCCTCATCCTCCTCATCAGAGTCAAAGGTAGGGGCGCTCTCCACCGACTCGGTATCAGAAGTCTCCTCGGACTCCATCACCTTGTTGATGAACTGCTTGATGCGAGCAAAGGACATCTCGGGCCAGGCATGCGTGGTATTGGCCTCACGGCGGATAGCACGCACAATCTCGGAATCGCTCAGGCCATCATTCAGCAGCTCCTTGATACGGGCATTCAGCTTGGCGGCAACAGCGGTGGACAGAACGGAAGTGCAAGGCATCTTTGAAAGGAAAGGATATGAAATGTGTGAAAGGGAAAGTAAAGAATACAGGCTTGGTGGAGGACACGACTCTCACCCCCACGCCATCCAGGACCCGTCAAATTTTTCCACCAAACCGCGCAATCCCCACACGCTACTTCATCTACTCAAATCACCATCCTAATCAAGAAGAAAAGAATGCACTATACAATTGTAGGTGCCGGCATCGCCGGCCTTACAGTTGCCGAATCATTATTAGAAAGTGGACACACAGTCACACTTCTGGAGCGATACCCCAATGTAGGGGGTCGCATAGTCACACACCGTAATCCCCAATACGAAATTGGCGCCGGTCGCATCCATACATCCCATACACGTGTGATGGCCCTAATCAAACGCTTCAAACTCCATACATATCCTATTGACGACCATGTTGTGTACAGACCCCTGGCCACGAAAACCGAGGAACCCCTCGGCGATGCCTGGATTTTTCCCGCCATCCTCAAAATGTTAGACGGAGTTCCCGCAACAACCCTGGCTTCCCACACCCTTTCCCAACTCCTCTCTCCCGAATGGCGCACCTTGCTATCGCGATTCCCCTATTGGGCCGAAGTGAATATGCTCCGCGCCGACTTGGCTGCGGATGCATTTCGGGCCGAAATGGGGACATACGGAGGATATGTGGGGATTGTGGAAGGTATCGATGCACTCACAACACGCCTCAGAGATGTGGTAATAGCAAAAGGCGCCACGCTCTTAACTCGCTATCGTGTTGCTGATATTCGACAATTGAAAAATGGGTCCCACGAGATTCGTGGGGACCGCGGAAAAAAAGCCGAGGCGACCCCCTTTCAGATCCAAGCCGACCGTGTAATTATCGCTACATGCCGATGCAGTCTTGGAAAATTCAGCGTACTTAAGGGCGAACCCCTGCTCCAACAACTCCAGACCTCGCCACTTGTACGGATTTATGCACAATATCCCGTCAGTTCTGGAAAGCCCGCGTGGTTCCATAGTATCCCGAAAACAGTGACTGACTCGCCCCTGCGGTTCGTCATTCCCATCAATCCCAAAACCGGTCTGATAATGATTTCCTATACAGACGGCGATGATACAAAACACTGGATTGACCTAGAGGAGAAGGCGCTTGTGAACGCCGTTCAAAAAGAGGTGCGCAAACTGTTTGGGCAGTCCGTGCCGGACCCCGAATGGGTCCAGAAACATCCGTGGCCAGGCGGGTGCACGTATTGGACACCTGGTGCCTATGATGTAGAGAAGGCTATTCATAAGGCCATGCATCCGCGGGATAGATTGTGGGTAGTGGGGGAATCCGTGGCCAAACACCAGGCCTGGATAGAATCTGCCCTACAGTCCGCTGAACGTTTGATTAATCACATTTAGGTTCAGACACAGCAGCTGTTGCTGCAGCACGGAGTTCCGCAATCCGTTCCTCGCAGGCAAAAATGAGTTGCTGAATTTCGGCACGCTCTTGCACTGTCCGGCACCGTTTGTAGATATTCAGATAATCAACCAACTGTTGCTCCGCTGCCTTGATGCTTAAAAGGAAGGCATCCATTTCCTACACAATGCTCCGAAAACTCTTTCGCATTCAATACACCAGCGACTTGCACCTGGAACTCTACAAAACTGCGCAGGACTTTAGTACATTACTGAAGCCCTGTGCACCCTATTTGGCCCTCGCAGGGGATATTGGGCATCCCTCGCAGATCAGGGATTTATTTGCATGGGCTGCCCCTCAATGGAAACACATCTTTTATGTTGCAGGAAATCACGAGTACTATGGCGCGAATTATGAGGAACGCCAAAAAGAACTGGAAGAAGCCGCGGCACCCTACACAAATCTCCACTTCCTACATGCTAAAAATCCATCCTTCTTCTGTGAAGAGGAAAATGTGGCCGTTATTGGAACTACGCTATGGACGCATGTATCAAAAACGAGTGATTGGCGCACGGTGAATGATTATACACGCATACGATTCAAGGCGAACCCCTTTATGCAACTGAATCTCCAACACGAAATACAGCGCGCGGTGTTGGATGCCGAGATTACGGCCTGGTCGCTCCGTGGTGCGCAAATCTGCGTAATTAGTCATCATATGCCATCATTTCGCCTCATTCATCCGCGATTTGCTATGTCCTCCGTGAATGACTGTTTCGCCTCCCATTCCGATGCACTCATTCGGCCACCGGTCCGTCTCTGGATTTATGGACATACTCATGCATGTGGCCATGCTGTCCTGGGGACGATTCCATGTGTCGTAAACGCCAAGGGGTATGTAGGCGAAGATGTGCCTGGCTGGCGACCCGATGTATGGATGGAATTTCCGATTGCGGACCCACAAGAAGTGGAGGCCGCTGCGAAACGAAAGGAAACGCCGCTGCATCTAGAGGAGGAAGAACTTACATTTGTCTAAACAAACCAACCCAAACTAACCAAATGCGCATCCTTTTTTACGCATCGTATCCTGATCAACCCATTGGATATTCCAAGGTTGCTCATGCTATCGCTTCGTGGCTTGCTACTGCAGCCTCAGCCGTAGAAGTATATTATTTTGGAATAGGAAATGACCCCGCAAAACGATGCACGGAACGCACCCTAGGTGCAAACGAGGGAATTCACATGATTGATGTGGAAGCTATGCCGAATGCCGACGAGTTCGGTATGAATATTCTTGCGGACACTCTCGCATCCCTGAAACCCGACATATTCCTGATTTACAACGACTTGATTGTGACGTGTCGGGCATTCAATGCACTCTTGCAGTATCGCGCAACACACCCGCAAACCCGCTTTATTTCCTACATCGACTTAGTATATCCCTTTGAAAAGATGGCTCTTATACAGCATATGGACCGAAATACGGACGAGATGCTTGTCTTTTCCGAGTGCTGGCGGCGGAATCTGTTGGATATGGGGGTTTCCGCCCGAAAAGTCCGTGTATTTCCCCATGGATTTTCGGCCCACCTTTTTTGGCCACAACCTATGCAGGCAGCCAAGGCGTATTTCGGATTCGCGCCCGACGATTTCGTGATTCTCAATGCAAACCGGAATACCTACAGAAAAGCCCAAGATGTGGCGATTCGCGCCTTTGTTCAATTCTTGATACGGGAACAGTGGAATCCCCGTATCAAAATGTTTCTTCATTGTTCTCAGTCCACGACATCAGGATATAATTTGGGCGATGTGTTGGAAATCGAGGCGTGTCGTGCAAAGGTGTCGGTTACCGCGCTACAGGAACGGATTCGCATGATTCCCAGGGCAATCCTACAAGATGCCGAAATGAACCTGCTATACAATGCCGCGGATATTGGTCTTAATACGTGTATTGGCGAGGGATTCGGACTCTGCAATATGGAACATGCGGCCATAGGAAAACCGCAGATTGTGAGTCGTGTAGGAGGTCTTGCGGATATTTTTGCGGACGGGGGTGCTATTCTCGTGGAACCGCGGACCTGGATTCGCGCAGCCACGTGTCTCGATGAACATTCAGGCGATCTCGGGATGTGTGATGCGACCGATTTCGCAGCGGCCATGTCCCGCTATTTTCATGACGATGCAAAAAGAGAGGGGGATGGAATGTGGGGAATCCAGGTTTTACCGAGACGATACGAATGGTCACGGTTACTTTCTTCGGCGCTGGGTCCGATTCTTGCGACAGCTACGCCGTCGCTGCCGCCGTCTTGATTTGCCGCCATTCAAATTCACAGAAGGCCCCACGACCACTTTTTGCAATTCCACTTTTGCTGGGTCAATAGCAGCCCGTGTCCATGGATTTTTCTTATCAGCCTGAACTTTCTTCCAAGTATTTGTAGGAGTTCCATTCGCACGAACAGCCACAATACGTTGTCCACGAAATATAGGATCCAAAAATGCTACAGTTGTTCCGTCCTCCAATTCCTCACCAAATATATTCTCTTCACCGGGTTCCACAATTGTATAATTTTCTATTTGGTTGTTTGGAAAGGGCACGCCATATTTCATAAATTTTATCACATTTTCTGATATACGTGGGTCATTTTTGTATTTGTTTAGAACTTTGTGCAAAGTTTCCCCAAACCTATTTTTCACATATATTGATGCACCTTTTTTAATCATAGCCTTAAATATACTTTCATCATAAATTGCATCGAATATAGGAGGTGTATTTAAAATACCTTTCTCATTTGGATTCGCACCCTTGTTTAACAACATGAATGCAATTTCGGGTTTCTCTTTTTTAATTGCATACTGTAATAGTGTTGAATCGCTATTCACACCCCATCCATATCCTGCATCGTAATATAATACAAAATTTGAGTCAATTAGATCTGGATGTTCATCCAAAAATGTGGATAAACTAGTTGTATCATTTGTGTCCAGCCAGCCTTGCACCAGTTTATCCTGGTCATTCTTTGGTCGGGATGTAGCCATTCTATTCTATTTATATGAATTATTTTTATACAGTCTCCACACGAAGCACTAGGTGTGCCGCAGCAAACCGGCGCTGCAGGGCACTAATCTGGGCACCACTGGGTGCCGCAGTCCCCGCCTCGAAATCCCGAATCGTATTCGGCGGAAAGGCGAGCTCCTTGTCTACGTCGCGCTGGCCCTTCTTCTCAGCCAAGCGGGCTGCTACAAGTGCCTGGCGACTCTCAGTAGTCAGGCGCTTGCGCTTCATCTTAATATCATCCCCATCCATGCGAGCAGCATGCACTGCCGCCTGGGCAGCCGCAATCTGCTGCTTGGGCTTCGGGGTACTCTTGCGCATAGTCACAGTAGTCCAATCCTGGCCGTCCATTGTACTAAAGAAAGAAAAGAGGGAGAGAGTGTGTAGGAAATATAGGGATGTTCAGGTGTAGCCACAATTCCCAACAGGTCTACCTCGCCCTCCCTCAATTTTTCTCAACGTCCCCAACTCTTTTCGCAACCCCTAAAAATGCGTTACCCAGCCTCCCCGCCGCCACTGTCCAACCAGGATACCTATACCACATGGCCCGGTGGTGTAGACCCCACTGCACGCGTCTATGATAGCGTTGGTGGCGCAAGTAGTAAGCGCAAGGCCCGCATGGCCGCTAAGAGCCCGCGTAAGGCTGCACTCAAGCGCCGCCAGACTCCTAAGCGTCGCAACACTCGTAAGACCCATCGCAAGGCCAACCGCAAAACCAACCGCGCAACTCGCCGTTATTAGAGCCCTGAATAAAACTCATTAATATCCTTCACGCCCCATAGTTCATCCGTACCTCCATGTGGTTTCGGATGATCTCCCGATTCACCATATTTCTCCTTAGGATTGACCGTTACATCAATCGGTTTATAGACTAGTGCAGATATACTTGCTGTTGTTGTTTTTGTTTTTACAACATGTGGAGAATACACTTTACGCGTTTCCATTCCTAGGCTCTGTAAGAAGGCATTCACTTGCACCTCATCTGGTTGCGATTGCGACGATTGTGATGATTCTGATGTATTCGAAGACTCCTCTTCTTCC
>JACCDO011098598.1_pt1 | contig 28001 bp, 22 predicted proteins | sample 7446101 | NCBI WGS metagenome assembly JACCDO01 (sample SAMN15323440, study PRJNA562643) | freshwater metagenome | isolation source: river surface water | place: USA:Blue River Watershed | collected 2017-08-16
AAAGACTCACGTCTTATTTACAAATGCTCATTTCAAGCCATTTGCAGCCCTTGGATTTGAATATAACAAAGTTCGAGCCACAAGTGGTAACCCTGCTTTAGGTCAAACTGTTCAATTCTCAATTCCTCAATTTGGTGATTTCTTCCATGATATTTGTGTTCACGCTATTTTACAACAACCAACTCTTACAGCCACAGCTGCTCTTGCTCAAAATCAACCTCTTATGCGTTGGTGTGCATATCCAGGAGAACGATTACTTAGCAAAGTAACTCAAGAAGTTAACGGTAATCCTCTAGATGATTATACTTTCCATGTTACTAACATGCATCGTGAATTCCGTGTTGCTCCACACAAATTATCTTCATGGAATCGATGTGTTGGTCAAGAAGAAGCTCTTGAAGGCTTTTTCGATCAACCAACTTGGGCTTCAAATACTGTAGCTACTGCTTCAGTAACTAGTCGATTTGGTGCTCGTGTATTTACTGGTAACCAAACTCCAACAGGACAAAAAGATACTACTTCTGCAGGTTATCTTGAAATGTTTATTCCTTTGTTATTCTGGTATAACACTGATGCTCGTTTAGCTGTTCCATCAGTTGCTATTCCTTATGGTCAACGTTTCGTTAATATCGAAATTGCTTCATTGGCTAATTTGTGTGATATGGTTCCTCGTGGTTCAAGCACTTATTCATCACCAGGAGGTACTATTACTGAACCAACTGCAACTTTACGAACTATCGAACTTTATATTAACAATATCTTTGTTAATCCTGAAGTTCACAAGATCTATATTAAACGTATTGGTTTCAGTTTGATCCGTGTCCATAAATATCAAACATACAATGCTACTAATACTTCTGATGAAGTTCTCTTGCAACAACTCAAATGGCCAATTGAATATTTGATGGTTGGTATGAAAATGCGTGATTATTTCAACAGCTCTGATTCAGGAACTGTTCGTACCCATTTGGATAAATGGCATACATTTACTAAACTTACCGATACTACTTATACCATGCAAGGACAACAAACTTACAAATTGCAACAATTACTTACTGCAGGAGATACAATTACTATCACTGCTACTACAGGTGCTGCTGCAGTTACTGGTACTGGTTTGATTAACGGTGCTCTTACACCATTTTCAAGCGTTGTTCAAATCAATGGTGCTATTTATGGTGTTGGTGCATATACTAACGTAACTACTTTCACTCTTCAACCTGGTCCAGGTGCTAACGTTACTGGTGCTCTTGCTGCAAATTCTTACTTGTTGACTCCTCAAGGTCTTTCAGCTACTGCTCAAGTCCCAACTCTTACTATGGATACTATTACTATTAAAGCTCAAGGTGTTAGCATTTATGATAATTTCCCAGCTCGATTCTACAATGCTTATACTTCATATCATTATGGTGGTATTAATATTACTTCTCCTCGTGATCGTGGTCTTTATCTCATTCCATTCTGTTTGTATCCTGGAACTTATCAACCTTCAGGTCATATTAACGTGTCTCGTGCTCGTGAATTCTATATTAGTTTCACTTCTTCAGTAGTTGATTCAAGTTCTAATATTGGTGTCCTTGTCGTTGTTGCCAGCGCTATCAATTTCCTCCTTATCTCTGATGGTTCAGCTGTATTACGTTATTCTACTTAAAATCTCTTATCACTTTTGATTTATTATACACTTTTGATTTATTACGTTATTCCACTTAAAATATCTTACCCTTAATTAAAAAAATAAAAATTATTTTTTTTATACCAATTTATTAACAGTAAATGAATATGGTCTGTCTCTTTCAGGATCATAAAATACAAATCTACTATTTTCAGTAATCGGATTGTCTTCATATTTAACATTACTACTAATATCTATAAAATAACTACCTGCGTATTTTAGATTAAATAATTCTATAAATAATTTTAATGAAGAACCTATAGGTAAATATAATGAAATATTTTTAATATTTCCTGTTTGCTTTTTTACATTGACTATTTACGATTGTATTTATAACGAATATATTCATATATCGATTATCTGTTATGTTTAAAAGAGATATGTAGGGTGTTTTTTCATCTGATGAAAATGTTAAATTAATAAAATCTTGTAAAGACATTTTATATAATTATTCAATTGTTATACTTATTATTTATTACTTATTATTTATTAATTATTCAATTTTTATACTTATTAATTATTCTCAATCCATTGCTCGTTACACTTCATACATGTATTAACTATAGTCATATTTAAACCTAATCTAATTTGTTTAATTAGATTATTATTACATTTTTTACAATTATTATATACTATAGGATTAGTTTCATCATCTACAGCTTTACTTAAAATATTTTTATACATACTAAAATCATTATTGGAATTATCAGATTCGAACTTTAATGTATCATCAGGTGTAATATTATAATTAATTTGACATTTATTACATTTGAGAAAATAATCGTTAATAGTTGTTATTTCTGTTAATAAATTATTACACTTGTCACAAAATAACTTCATGATTATATTTATATATTTATATTCAAATTTATATTAATTTATAAAATAAAAGTATTTATAAATTTCATATATGAAAAAAAGTATAATCAGTATTAAATTAATAGTAACTCATTTCGTTCACATCCCATAATTCTACTATAGCAACATTACTATCCATATTAAGCCTACGTTCTATACATAATGAAGGAACTTGTTTTTCACGCAATTCTTTTTTTGCCATTTCTAAAGGATCTGTGATATTTCCAACATCTACCCTACAATTATCACCTAATTTAATTTGCTGAGCACGTAATCCAATAATTTTAGCATATTCGAATTTAGTCATTATATCACTAGTTCTACGTTGATTTTTATCGACGTAAATTATTTTTTCAATCATAATAGGATTATATTTAGCCTGTTCATTATTTTCTACTTCTGTATTTATAATTGATTCTGTATTATTTGCAACTGATTCATTATCGACTGATTCATTATCGACAGGTTTTAAACTAACTTTCTTTTTTTCTTTTTTTGATTTAGGAGGCATTTTTTATATATTATATAATATTTTCAAATTTAAATAAAATTATTAATAGCTTTATTAAATAAAAAAAACATTAATAGCTTTATAAATTACAATTGACTTAATAGAAACTTTATTAAAAAAAAACATTAATAGTTTTATAAATTACAATTGACTTAATAGAAACTTTATTAAAAAAACATTAATACCTTTATTAAAAATATTAATTAAATAGAAACTTTATTAAAAAAACATTAATACCTTTATTAAAAATATTAATTAAATAGAAACGCTATTATTATAAGAAGTTCCATATTGAGGAGTAAAATCAGTTAAAGCTAATAAAGAACCTGATACAGATTTATAAGCAGAAGATGTTACAGAATCTGTTTTCATAGGAGTAAGAATTTCTTTAGGCATTCTAATACCTTCATAAGTATCTCTTAAAACATCAATAGTTTCACCTGATGAAGCATAATCTAAACCTTTTAACATATTATTAGCATGTAATTTTGTATTATAATTATCATCGTCTTCATTTCCTAAAGAAGCATCTGTATACCATTTAGAAACTGTAAATGGTTGTTTATCTGAATTTTTAGATACATTTCTTAATTCTACACCATTTTCAATTTCATGCATGCTAGGCACTGGTGAATTATCATTAAATTTTATTCCTCCTCCTAATTGAGCAACTCTTTCATTAGAATTAAATCCATCTGTCCATTTAAATGATCCATGTTGAGAATTTTTAAATTCTTCATTGTTTTTATTTGATAAGCACCATAAGAGAACCATAGCTAATATAATTAATAAAGCACCGATAATACATTGATCGTTTTCCATTGTTATTATATATATAAAAAATAATATAATATTTTTATTATTAAATATTTTATTTTTATTTTTACCTAAATTTTTTTTATTGTTATTCTATTTTATTATATTTATTAGATTTTATTCTAACACACCGCCTCTTTTTTTATATTCATTTTCAATTACAATATTTTTTTCCTCATCACTTAATTTTTTAAATGGTTTACGAAACATATTAGGACCATTTTCACAAACTGGACATTTATCACATATTAAACATGTTTTGTATTTACTATGATACATTATTCTACATGAATAACAAGCATAGCATTTAGATTTAGGTAAAAATATAGTTAATATTTGACCCATTAAGTATATTTTATTATATATTAGATTTTATTCAATTTTCATAGTATTCAATTTTTTATAGTATTTAATTTTCATATATATTTTATATGTTCTATAGGATTAGCCCAATGAACTCTTTTTTTATATATTATATTTTTATTAATATAATATAGTATCAGGAGAATAATTATTATAAGTATAATAATTACAAACATATAATTATAATGTTAATAAAATATGATTTATCTAATATTTTTGATCCTGAAACTGGATTTGAAATATTGAATAATATCCAACCTAAATATTTCCAAACTAAATATCCTTATGACACGGATAAAAATCAATCAGATGATTTTACACTTACTAAAAATATTATTGAATTAACTATATTATCACAAGATCCTATAATAAAAAACAAATCAAAAGATAAAACAAAAAATAAGAAAATTAAAAAAGGTGGTAATATTAATAATATTATTATATATCATTAATTATATTTATTTTAATTATTATAAAATTTTGATATAATATATAGTATCATATCTTTAACATAATAACTAAATTTGAATATTTATTTATTAAATAGAAAGATATGATTAATATAAAATTATTAAGTAATATAAAACCAAGTTTTACACCACAGATTAACAATACAAAGATTAGCGATAATAGCAAAACAGACAAATTAGACAAAGTAAACAAAGTTGATAAAGTAAACAAAGTTGATAAAGTAAACAAATTAGACAAAGTTAATAAAGTTGAAAAAGTTGATAAAGTTGATAAAGTAAACAAATTAGACAAAACAGAAAAAACTGATAAATTAAACAAACCAAATAAAGAAGAAAATCAGAATAATCAAGAATATAATCAATGGGATTCATTTTTAAATAAAATTTACAGCGAACATTTATCAGAATCTGATACAGAAGATTTATCTAATATACCTTCTCCTAATAATGATTCCGATGATGATTTTACTGAATTAGACCTTGTGAGTAATACAGATTCAAATAGTATAAACGAAGAAAACGAGATCATAACTACTAAAAATTTAAAATGTATCAATTGTAATAGTCATTGTATTAAAATAGAATCTAAATTAGTATGCAATAGTTGTGGTATAGAATCAGATGATTTATCTAATAATTTAGATGATTATAGCATATCAGCGCCTACTGATTGTAATGTTGCATCTAACGGATTTATTTCTATGAAAATTGTCGGAAAAAATTCTTATGGAATGAATAGAACATTAATGAAAAATTGCGCAGATTCTACTAAATATAGAAATAAAAATACTTTAAAAAATATGTTACATTGCAATATAGATAAAAATATTGTAATACCAAAATATATTTTAAAAGAAGCCAGTGATATGATTAATACAATAAAAGATTCAAAGCATACTTATCAACAAGGCAACGAAATAAAAGAATGTAAGAATATTTTTAGAAAAAACACTATGAAAGGTATAGAAGCAGCATGTATTTATTATATTTGTAATAAATATAAATTATCTAAGACACCTACTGAATTATCTAAATATGCAGGAATTCCAGAAAAATATTTAAGTATGGGGTGTAAAATATTACAATCTATGAATACAGAAGGAATTATATCTATACCTACAAAAATAGTAACTATTAATGATTTTGTAGATCGTTATATGAAAATTTTATCCATAGATGTTAAATATAGAGATATTATTATCGATATTTTAGACAGAGCTGAAAAAAAGAAATTGCATGTAGTGTTTGATACTAAATCTAAAACTAAATCATTAGCTGCTATATATATGCTAGTAGAAAGAATTCCAGAATTAAGAGCAAGAATTACTAAAGATACTATACATATTACTTGTGGAATTAGTAAAGCAACATTCACAAATTATTATACTAATTTATGTTCGTATTATAATTTATTTAAAAAAGTATTTAGAAAACATAAAATACCTATGCCATTAAAATGGAAAGATTAGTTATTAAAGTTAATAGTATAAAAGTAAAGAGTTGTAAAAGTAAAAAAAGTAAAAAAAGTTAGTTATTATTAAAATATAAAACTAAAAAGTAATTAAAGTATTAAAAAGTAATTAAAGTATTAAAAAGTAATTAAAGTATTAAAAAGTAATTAAAGTATTAAACTAATAAATTATAAAATTTTATTTTTTCTTTTGAAATTTAGCAAATTTATTTTTTCTTTTTTCTTCTTCTAATTTTTTACTTTCTTCTTCTGTTAATTTAACAGTTTTTTTACCCTCAATTTGCTCTAATGCTTTTTCCAATAAGTTAATTTCTTTTTCTTCTTCATAATCAATATCATTATTTAATTCTGGGAAATAAGTGTAAAATTTTTTAAAATCTGTTTTAATATTGAATTCATCAGCTGATTTTTTAAATTTATTAAAACATTCTTCGAATAATTTTTCTTCAATATTTAAACTTGAATTTTTAGGTAAAAGTTTTTTTTGTTCAACAAAGTTTTTTTCACAATTTACATATTCCCTACTAGCTTCGCCATTAAATGGAGATGAATTATTTGGATTTTGGAATAATAACAATATATTAAATATAATAGAATTAAAATCATAAACACTACTCCATTTAGTAGAATCTTTCAAAATATCCAAACAAATACTTCCTTCTTTTGATATATTAGTATGAAATACTTTAGAAATAAAAGATAATTTGGGCGAAACTATAGGGTATAAATATACTTCGTTATTTCCATATCTGGTTTTCATTTCAATAATATTATATTGATCTTTATAAAGTCCTGATTTAGGTTTAAATAAAATATAATATTCTTCTAAATCATCTAAGCATAAATTATCAAAATCTATTTTTTTTATCGTTTTAATTTTATATCCTTCTTTTTTACCTTCTAATTTAGCAGATAAATAATTTTTCAACAATAATACAATTCTATTTTTAACATTTATACGAGGAGGTTCTTTTTTTTCAGAAATATTTTCACTCATTTATTAACTTATATTTATATAACTAGTATTTATTTATATATAAAATTCAAATTTAAAAATGTAAAAATTATTAAAAAAAAATAATAAATTATTAAATAAGTAAATTGGTAAAATAATAATAAATTAGTAAATAAGTAAATTGGTAAAATAATAATAAATTAGTAAATAAGTAAATTGGTAAAATAATAATAAATTAGTAAATAATATAAATTAGTAAAATAAATATAAATTACTTTAAATTAATATATGATAGATCTCCATTATATTCGTTGTATAATTTTTTATAATAATGTATTAATAATCCAAAATATCTATTTTTTATAGCATTACTATTAGACCAATAATAAATATCTTTATCCATTATTCTATTATAAATACTACTAGTAGGAATACTATTATATAATGTTACGTTAAATTTAATTTTTTTAATATATGGTTCATTAAATTTACCCCCAATATCAGTTTTATTATTAGTCTCGTATATTTGATTAACGTTAAAATTATTAATAATTAAATTATCATTTTTAATAATTCCTATATAATTTATTAAAGTGATATCGTTATTATTTATATCATTATTATTATTTATATCATTGATATCTTTATCTATGCAATTATTTAATAAAATACTTTTATGTAAATTAATAATGGATGATTTACCATTACTACCATTGCCTTCAAAAATAACAAATAATTTTGTTGAATTATTATCCAATGTTGAAGCTAAAAACAACATTAAAAATTCAAATTTATTTGTTTCATTAGATGGAAACAAAGTTCTTAATCTATTTAATAAATAATTAGTAGTATCGTCGATTAAATTAAATTCTACATAATTATTAAATTTGTATTTATTAATAATATTATTAATTCTTGTAGATAAATTATCTATAATTGACATTATAATATATAAAAAAATCAATTTTTTATTTAATTAGTATTATTTTGATTGTTTCGAATTTTGATATTTTTGATATTTTTTTTTAATTTCGTTAATTTTTCTAAAATTTTTAATTCTATTAATTCCATTATTTTTATTAAGTATACTCATTTTAGTAAGTATTTTATTTTTCTTAAATTTCATTATTTTTTCTAAATTCATTAATTCTAATAATTTCATTATTTTTTCTAATTCAACTAAGTCTGTTAATTCTTTCGAATCTTCTAATTTCGACATGTCTTTTAATATTGATAATTTTTCCAATTCTTCTAATTTTATTAATTTTAATTTTTCTAATTTTGTTAACTCTGCTAATTCTATTAATTCGTTTGAAACTTCTAATTTTGACATTTCTTTTAATTTTCTTAACTCTTCTAATTCTATTAATTTTACAAATTCTTCTAATTGTTTTGATTCTATTAATTCTTCTAATTGTTTTGATTCTTCCATTTCTTTCAACTCTTCTAATTCTTCCATTTCTTCCAACTCTTCTAATTCTTTTTTACTAATAACACCACAATCAGAAATATTAACTATTTTATCATTTGAGCCACAAAATGTTAATTTATTAAAGAATGGATTGTTATCTATTTGATTATCAGACATTACTATTATAATATATATAAAAAAATCAATTTTTTATTTAATTAGTATTATAATTATTTAATCAGATTCTTCTTTATCAGTATCCGTATCAGAATCTTCTTTATCATCATCCGTATCTGAACCTTCTTTTTCAACATCAGTATCGGATTCTTTATCATTATCAGTATCTGATTCTTTATCACTAATTGATTTATTAACTTTAACATTTAAAGTATTTTTATTTAGAGGTTTGTTAGTAGGTATTTTTACAGATTTAACTTTTTTATTGGATTTTATTTTACCATCTTTAATATTTTTAATAATTTTAGTATCTTTAGTATTTTTAGTAATTTTAGTATTTTTATCATCTCTGACATCTTTAGTAATTTTACCATCTTTAGTATCTTTAGTATTTTTAGTATCTTTATTAGTATCTTTATTAGTATCTTTACTAGCATCTTTAGTATCATCTTTAGTCTCTTTAACATCTTTATTATCGTCATCTTCATTATCACCATCTATTTCAGGAATATAACTATTATAATCATCTCCTAATAATTTACGCATAACTAACATATCATCATCATAAGTTTTATATTTTCTCTCTGGTAATTCTCTCAATATAATACCACTATCAGTTATTATTTTATCATCAGTAGACAAATTATCCTTTCTTTTAATTATATTATCATTTTTATTATTATAATTATTATTATTCATATTTTTAATTAAATCTACATCTACATTATATTTAATTTCATCACTAAATAAATGTTTTTTAGTTTCATATTCTTTACAAATTCTGTCGTAAAATTGTTCAGGTGTTTCTATAATAACATTAAAATTATTAGCTGGTTCTTCTTGACTATAAATATTTTGTATAGTAAATGTTTCCCCTTCAGCAGGCTCTTCTTTATTTCCTAAAAATCTAACTCCTAATAATACAACATCTCTCTTAGTAGTCTTAACATATTTTGATAATAATGAATTTTGTAATTGTTCTGATAATCCTTTAGAATTTAATACATTAGGGCCGAATGTTAACGTATGCCAGTCAATATATTTTTTAATTTCATCATTTAAAGGGGTTTCATTAGTATTAGATACAGTATTTACTAATCTTTGAGTCAAGAATAATGTAATTGTATCTTGTCTAGCTTTATATTTATCAGTTTCTAAATTAATATGTGGATGTGGTATATTTAAAACTTTACCACCATATTCAGAGTATAATTTATGATGCCAATATACCATCCAACCTAAATATCTACCTTGTATTTCTGGATCTTCTGTCCATTCATTTAACGAAGTATCTGCATATCTCTCATATTCTTTTAATTCACGTCCTTTTAAATCATTAGGTAAAACAAACTTAATTTTCAATCTATTATATTTAATTCGTCTCCATGTTCCATGATCATTAGATTCTATAATAAAATCATAGTTTGTAGTAACTAAATGATGACAACGAGGCTTAAAATTTATAATATTCTGGTGTAATTTTCTACCAGCTACGGTTTCCAATCCTGTTAATTCTTTAATTCTAGCAGCATTTAACACTTCATTTTGACTTGATTCAGAATAAGTAGCAAGTGTTGCATCTTTTAATAACATCATAGCAGGTGTAGCTGCTTCTGGATTCGTGAATTTATTTGTTAAAGATGCTAATGGTAATTTTACACCATAAATATTACCTATAGCGCTTTTATGTAATTCAACTAAAAATGATTTACCATTTGCACCACCACCTACCATTAACATAAACATACTTTCTTTAAAATTTCCGTCTATTGTCGATGAAAAATATCCCATAGTAAATTCGAAACTATCAGTTTCATTATCTGGAAACATTGATCTTAATGAAATTAACATTTTTTTAGTAAGCGGATCATATGGATTAAATGCAATATAAGGCACGTTGGTATATTTAGAAACTAAATATGTATGATATCCTTGTATTAATATAGGTTTTCCTCCTGGAGTTGTAGATAATTTAAGAACTCCATTTTTAACACCACGTATACAAGGATCTTTATCTAACATTTTAGCAAATCCTCGGTTATCAAACAAAACTTCAGCAGCTTTAATAACATTATTTTTAAATGATACATCTCCTAATTTTCTAATAGTTCCTTTATAATTTTTTAATATTGTATTATAGTATTTTGCATTATCAGGAAATTTCTCTATATTTTTTTTAACATCACTCATAACACTTTTAAATAATTCTGTCAAATTCATAGAAATATATTTTGATAATGTAGATGGTATATCTGTCCATGCATGCCATTTATATAGCTCACCATCAATATATTTATCATCATCTAACATAAATTCATACCATACTCTTTTTTTCTCATCTTCTGGAATATCTGTAATAAATTTATAATGTAATTCTTTGTATAATAAAGTAGCAACGTTATTATGATTTAATATTCCTTCAGTATAAGGCTCATATATCATAGTATATAATGTAGCAAAAATAGTATGTTTTTTTAATTCTATGTATCTTTCTTTATTATCTTGTTGTGCCCAATAATGAAGACTTGCTATAGATAATAATTTTTTATTTTTATTTTTACCACTAATTATACCATTCCATAATTTTTCAAATTCAGGAGTTGAAAATTTCTTTGATTTTCTACTATAATATTCAGCTAAATTTTTATAATCTTTAGATGTATTAGCTAATACACATAATATATCAAACCACTGACTATAATCATCAGCTCTTTCTTCTTTCAATATGTCTAATAAATCTTTAATTTCTTTAACTCTATTATTTCTAATACTTTCTATAGATAATAAACTATAATTTTTTGCTAAATCTTCTTCATCTGTAGATTTCTTACTATATAAAGATTCTATTTCATCTATATATTTTGCATAAGGTTCATATTTAACTTTTCTAATAATTCCTCCTGTTAATTCATAATTTAATGAAAATTCATGGCATATATTTACAGAATCTGATTTAAATGATTTATCACTAGATATAAATACAGCATTAGATTTAATAATTGCTTTATATGCGCGAAATAATCTATAAGGATTATTACCAGGTTTGGTGGATGAACCTATTAAAAATACTGGAACATGTGCAGAATTTATATCTACAAAATCTGATCTTGTATATTTTCTACCTTTGATGGTAATATTAGCAGGCTGAATATCAGTAAATATTGTATCTAAAATCTCAGTTTCTATAATACGTTTAATAATATATTTCTTAACGTTTTTCTGTATTTTAATACCTGGTATTAAAATATGTATCCCATCTTTATAACATTTTTTTTCTTCCTCATATTTAATATTAGGTCGCTTTGTAATACAAATATAAACGACAATTTCGTCTTTTGATTTAAAATCGACTATATCGTTGATAATTTTAATTATGTTTTCAGACAAAACACTAGTTATATTATCATTTATTAATGAAACTGTTGATTCTTGATATATATCAAAATCTAACATAATGCCAGAATATTCTGCTTGTTTTTCTGCCATCATAAGTTTAATATTACTTCTTCTACATGATTCAACAATCGTAAAAAATTTTCCTATCTTATTATCTGGAATATTATAACATATATTTTTAATTCTATCTATTATATTAGTACTAATGTCTCCTTTATCTCTAATAAATTTAGGTTCTGACAAGAAACTAATTAAACTACTTAAGTGAGGAGATGTTACACTATTTATTTTATATTCAACTTCTTTTATCACTGAATTTTTATCTGTTTCTTCATCGCTTAAATCCTCTATGGTAAAAGCACTTTTTTCACTCTTGGAATCGTCAAAATCCGTTTCTACGGCATTTTTGGCGACTTTATCATTGGTAGATTTTTTTCTACTCATGATAATATATATTAAATTATTAATAAATTTTTATATTAAATATTTTTTTTTCAATTTTAAACATAGCTTATATATAGTAGTGTATTAGACTGATTGATAATTTTGTAAAGTAGTAGAGTATTATACTAAGGATATTTGTTATTGTAGTGAAAAAAGTAAAGGTATATAGTAGAGTATTATACTAAGGATATTTGTTATTGTAGTGAAAAAAAGTAAAAAAATATTGTAAATGACTGACGTAGTATACGTATTTGATTTAGATGAAACCTTATGGGATGGTAAAAAATTATATCCTGGAATAGAATCATCTCTTAAAAATATTTATAATCGCGGACATCATATTTATATTTGTAGCTTTAATGATTTGGCTCATATCGTTTTAAAAAAATTAAATATTGATAAATACTTTACTGGAGGATCTTATGGAAGATCAGATTTCATATATAAAATTCCTAAAAATATAATGATTAATCAAATTATAGATTATCATAAAAATAAAAAAAAATTAAATGTTAAAAAAATTATGTTTTTTGATGATGATAGGGACAATATCGATTTAACTAACAATACAACTATTAATAATGTATTAATAGAATCTTATCATGTTAAAAACGGCAATACATCAGAATTAATAAAAATCGCTCAAGCTGGGTTCCTTACCTAAATTAGTATCACGTTTTTTATTTTTCAATAAATTTACAGGTTCTATTATTTCATTATCTGATTTTTTAACAATTTCTTTTTTAATTATTGGTTTAATCATAGGTTTTATATATTTACTTTCTTGCTTACTTTCCTGTTTAACGTCTTCTGTTTTATTTTCTTGCTTACTTTCTTGCTTACTTTCTTGTTTACTTTCAGGTTTATTGTCTTCTGTATCTTTATTAATTATATTTTTGTCTTCATTGTCATCATCGTCGTTATTATCATCGTCATTGTCATCATTATTATCTTCGTTGTCATCTTCATCATCTTCATCGTCATCAATTATAAATGATTTTTCATCGTTGGTAGATTTTGTTATTTGATTAACTGTATGATTAACCAGACTATCTAACTGACTGCTTTGAATATTTAACTGATTACCTGGCTGATTATTCAACTGTTCTGATAATTTATTACTTTGATTATTCAACTGATTACCTAATTGATTACTTTGATTATTCAACTGATTACTTTGATTATTAGATTGTCCGTTTAACTGATTACTTAACGGATTACTTTGATTATTTGCTTGATTCATTACTAATTTATTATATGATAATTTTACAATATCATATTTATTTTTTAATAATTTAAATTTTTCTAAAATCATATTAGCAGAATCTTTAACAGATACTAATTCATTTTGCATAGAGGAAATTCTATTATCTCTTAAAATCAAATGCTGTTCTAATTCAGAAATTCTATTATCTCTTAAAATCAATTGTTTTTTTAATTTATTTATAATTTTATTATCATTATTATCACCTGTGTTATTAGATAATATTTTATCAAACCAAATTTGTCTTTGTGATATCCACAAATCAAATACAGTATTTTTTAACACTTCTATATCGTCTTTATCACCATGATTATCAATTATATTTGTAATATAATTAGTATTAATTTCTGAACTAAATTCCATTAATACTTTATTTAAGGTGTCATCGAAAATAATTTTTTTCTGTTCTTTTGTGCATGAATAATTTTTAGGAATTAGTTCATTAACTACTTTTTCTATACATTCATTAATTGTTATAGTTCCGAAACTAGTATGTAAAATAAAGAATTCTTTAATATTATTTAATAATTCATTATATCTTTCTTTTTTATATGTGTCTTTGTATTTCATATTAATACTAGATATAAACGCATATATTACATGTCTATATCCTTCCGATATAGTTTTACAATCTGTAGATGGATTATTTTTATATTTAATAGCATGTGCATAAAAATGATTATAATATAAATCTACTATAAAAGCGCTGATAATAGCGAAATTATCATTAGATGCATTATTAATGTTTTCTGTATTTTTTTTATTTATTGTATGCATTTATATTTATATTATATTTATAATATAGATGTATATTTAATTAATAATAAACAATAATTATAATTTATAATTTATAATGGAATTGGATATAATTGATATTTCTGAAGATAATAATAATGTAGACAAATCTCAAAAAGAAATATTTTACGAGGAATTAAAAAATAATTATAATTTATCACATAATTTTATTTGTGATATAGATCATATGAATAATTATTTAGAATATTTAACTAGTCCTAATACAAATATGTTATCTGTATTAGTTAAATATCTGGCTGAATATTTAACACCTATTATAAATACTGAAAAAATACTAGGTGGAAAAATTGATATTAAAAATAAGATTAAAGTTAATAAATCTATAAATAAATCTAAAAATGTTAAAAGTAAAGACGATAAAAATAATAAAAGTAAAGATGAGAAAAGTAATAAAGATGAGAAAAGTAAAAATAATAAAAGTAAAGATGAGAAAGCTAAAGATGATACCAAAGATACTAAAGATGACAAAACTAAAGATACTAAAGATGATAAAGATACTAAAGATACCAAAGATACCAAAGATACTAAAGATATCAAAGATATCAAAGATACCAAAGATACTAAAGATGATAAGAGTGATAAATTATTCTCAGTATTTATTCATAGTGATTTGCCAACAAATGTTTATAATTATAACAACAGTAAAAATTATATGATTTCAGCAGGCGAATCTTATAATGTAATAGGATTTAAAATACCATTTAAAATATTTAAAAAATATTCAGAAAGTGTTTTAAATGACACTCAACATATAAATAATAAAATAATTCAAAAAACAGGATATTATTCTCGTTATGATTATCAATCGTTAAGATTTATTCAGGAAAAATTTGATATAGTAACATATGGCCTAATTAATAAAGAAGAAATTATATTTACAAATGAGGCTAATGCAAAAATCATTATTAATAAATTAATAATGTTTATAAATGAAATGAATAATTATTATATGTCTAATATGTTAACAGTTTTTAACGAATTTAAAAATAATCCTGTAAAATTTAATTATGGTAAAGCTATAAAACATATAAAAAAAATTAATACTTCTGACAAATTATTATTAAATTTAACAGAAGAATTTAAATTAAATTTTATAGAAAATCCATATTTATCTACTTATAATTACACTACTTTAGAAAAGTCAAATTTATTATTAGCATATAATATTGGTAAATTATCTGGTATTAATGATGATTTGTTTAAAAAAATTATCTCAGATAAAAAACAAGAAATTATATCTTATGAAAATAAATTAATATCGATGAATAGTATGTATAGTGATATGTTAGAAAATACTAGAAAAGTAAATATCAGTATTGATAAATTTGGAATATCAGATTTAACAAAACTTAATACTAAACAAATTCACGTGGTTGATCTAGAATATAAAAAATTAGTTTCTAAAAAAACATCTAAAAATACAGCATTGCTTAATTTAATTACTGAATTAGAAGATGCTATGAATGATATTACTATTGATAGATTAAAATCTATAATGAATCAAATTAAAAAATATGTAGGTAATATTCATGATGAAAATTTATTAAGCGATGGGGTTTGTCCTCATTTATTATTTAAAGCTGATATTACTATTAAAAATTTTAATAAAAATAATCTAAATTCTATATTAAGAGAAGAGTTAATTAACAAATATTCATTAGGAAACACTGAAGGATATTTTTGTAAATTATGTGGTGAAAAATTAGCAGTAATCGAATCTTCAGAAATAGTAAGTTTTTATGAAAAGGAAAAAATTACATTTAGCGATAATGTAGATTTATTACAAACTATGATATGGAATGAAACATCATATATTGTTTCTACATATGTAAAATTTATAATTCCTATGTCAACTAAAAAATTAGTTTCATCTATTGTAATAGCGTTAAAACCCAAAATTCAAATAGAATATATTAAATTGAATAAAGTTAAATTAAATACAGAAAATACTATAAAGGATATGCTTAGTATTTATATCGTTATTTATGTATATGCTGTTTTATCTGCTATTATGATGGTTGACGTTAATAAAATTATTTTTGGTAAAAACAAACCTGAAAGTAAACTCGGAGGTAAATCATTGAATAAAAAATCAAAACCAAATGATTCACCAATTATAGAAGATATTGATAATGATAAAGAAAATAAAGATAATTCGCCGATAATAGAAGATACTAATAATGATAAAGAAAGTATTATAGAAGATACTAATGCTGATAATGAAAGTATTATAGAAGACAAAGATGATTTGCCAATTATAAAAGACAAAGAAAATACTAATGATAAATTTGATACTAATAAAATAGATAAAAATAATGTTCCTCAAGTAGAAGGTTGTATCAATTTACATAAAAGAATATCTAAAATATTAGGTGGTAAAGATAAACCACTAGTAACTAAACCAAATTCCAAACTAGATTTAAAATTATATGAAAGATATTTATTAACCACATCATTAAATTTAATTAATATTACAAAAAATCCTATAATCAACAGATTAGCAAATATTAATATTGATATTATTAAACAAATATTTTTAAAAACTGCATATCCATGGGCTAAAGAATATATTAAACCTGTAAAAAATACCAACCTACAATATAAATCAGTCAAAGATATTAAAAATATTATCAATAATGATTCATTGTATAATTATATTTATGTTGTCATTAGAAATAATAAAAATGTTAAATTTAATGATATAAAATTTATTTTAGGCCGAGATGAAGAAAAAATTATTCCAGAATTGAAGAAAAATATCGGATTTTATGAAACAACCCCTAAATATAATTTTATCCATAAGAGTAAAAATGAATTATTTGATGAATATGCCAATTTGTCTTATGATAATGAAATATTATATGTTAATTCATACGTATATACAAAGCCATCAGTTCCGCAACATCCTATTAAAATAAATTATTACGAATCTTATAAAAAAATAATTGATTTAGAGAATAAATTAATCAGAGCAAGTTTTGAAAATAAATTAAAACCTTTATATAATATTGAATGGTTAAATGATTTCAGAACATTATATAATAATTTTTCACAAGAAAATATTATCTATAACAGGTATTATTGTTTATCTGGCGAATATCATGAAGTAGGATCTTATTTATATATAGATAAAAAAGGTAATAAATTCGAATATACTAAAGATGAAATACAATCATGGTTAAAAAATCCTAAAGAAAATATTAAATTATTAGATTTATTTAAAAATTTAAAAATAATAAATGAAAGGTGTAAAAAATGTAAAAAATTATTATTGGATCAAACTGAAAATAATCAACAAATGATTAAAATATTTAAAAAATTAGATAATATAAAGGCTTTCTATGATTATTATGAAATAAGATGTCCAGAAGGGGAATTGCACGATTTTATTAATAATAAATGTAGTAAATGTGGTTTGGAATATAGTTATAAAAAAGAATTGAATGAGAAATATTTTAATAAATATGAAAAATCATTTATTGATATTGAAAACGAAAAGAAAAATTTAATTAATAAAATGTTAGAAAAATTAGTTTCTGATAATAAAATAATAAAAGATTATAACGATGGAAAAGATAATAAAATAATAAAAGATGGAAAAGATAATAAAATAATAAAAGATGGCAAAAATAATAAAAGTATAAAAGGTTTAAAATCACCAGAAATTAATTATAAATTTTCATTGCAAAATTCTGCCGAATGGAGTAAAATATCAGGAATTAATTATAATTTAATCATTAATATAGGTAATAATGAATCGTATGATTATGACGATATTGCTAAAGGCAAAATTAACCCATCGAAAGAATCGCCTAATATAAATAATCAAATACTTAAAATTAAAAGTTATATCTTATTAATTATAAGAGAATTTAATACTTTTATCAATCATGAAAACATTATTGAACTACCAATAGAATTAAAAGAAATATTAAATTTACAAAAAAAGATTGATATTAGTAATATGATAGATTCTTTACCTAAAATAGGAAATGATTTTAACGAATTAGATTCTAGTTATAATTATGTTTTAACTGATGAATTATATATGAATTTTCTACTAGAATATTTATCTAATATTATGATTATGTTAAATAAAAAATGTAGTGAAAAATATAAAGTTACTGGTAATTTATTAATGAAATATTTTACTAAAAAAATATTCGCAAATGAAAAAATGTTAAGTAAAGCAGAATCTATATTTAGCAAAATGAGGGCGAATTTAGTAGATATAGAAAATGATTCAGAAGATGAAGCTGCTGTTTCTGGAGATGAATATGTAGGATATTCTAGCAGTGTTGAAAATTCAGATAATGAAGATGATAAATATATCAGTAATGATAATTATGATGTTGAAAATCCTAATGATGTATGGGACTTAGAATAATTTATTAAGGTTTGTATGAATTTTATTTTAAGTAAATTTGATCTCGATGTTCGTTATTTATTTTAAATGAATTTGATCTCGAGACTTGTGAATTTATTTTAAGTAAATTTGATCTCGATGTTCGTTATTTAACTAAACATATTAGGTTTATTAATCATAGGATATACATCTTCATTTACTTGATTAACAGTTCTTACAGTTTGTAAATTAGGTTTTATAGGAATATTATTATTGGATAATAACATATGTTTTTCATCTAAAAACCCATCGTATTTGTTGTTGTCGTATTGTGATTTAATAATTCCATCGTGTAAAAATACTAAAATACTAGTTATAATAAAACTATAAATAAATATTTTACCTATTACAGAGATAGATGTATTTTTTTTCGCAGGGTATAAAATCATTACTAATACTATTAATACAATAGAAATTAATAAACCTAAAATTATACTACTACCTAAAATATTATTTAATGTATCCGACGCAAATACAAATTGCGATGTGGATTTAATACTATTTGCTAAATCAATAGGCATTTTATATTACTATATTAAACTTATTATATATTTTTCATATATAATAATAAAGATTATTTACTAAGTAATATTTACATCTTTACAAATTTTTATAATTATAAAAACTACTAATACAATATAATACAATATAATAAACTACTAATACATTATCAATATAATAAACTACTATTACGATATAATACGATAATAAACTACTAATACGATATAATACGATAATAAACTACTAATACGATATAATACGATAATAAACTACTAATACGATATAATACAATGAATAAACAAACAAATTTTATCGCTAATTGGTCTATGGTAATTAGTATTGTTTTAAAAATTACTTATATATATTCATTATTAGCTATTAAAATCACTAAATGTTTCGAAATATTTTTCACTATTTTATTAACAATTTCCAATAATAAAAATTTAGATATCATTTGTAAAAATCTTTATACAAAATCAGGAGATAAAATTAATATTTTATTCGCTAAAACGGAAAATGGTACTGATGTATGTAATAAATTAAAATTATTTTGCTCTTGGTATTGGAAAAATCATTGTGACGATTTATATACAGAAAATGGATTCGATATTAGTAAATTATGTTCTATGTTAAATTGTAGTGTTTTATACATTACATATATTATTTCTAATAATGATAATGAAATTGATCCGGAAAATTTCTATAATAAAATTAAACATGTATTATTAGTTAGAGATATTAATACTAATAAACAAATTAGATTTTATAACGCAAGTAAAAAAGAAGATGTATTTATTAATCATTTTACCTTTTAGTTATTTTTAATTACTTTTTACCTTTTAGTTATTTTTAATCATTTTACCTTTTAGTTATTTTTAATTACTTTTTACCTTTTAGTAATTTTTAATCATTTATAAATTAATATAATTGCCTAGCTTTTCTTTTTTTATCTGTATTTTCATTATTTATAATTTCTTTAATTAAAGAATTATCTTGTATCTTATCTTTACTAGTTGGAATTTTACTACATAAATCCCAAAATGCTTTAGAACCGAGTAAAATATTTTCATTATATGTATTAGCTATTAAATATTTGAATGGTATAGCATCATCTTTAATATAACATGCTCTTTGATAATTATCCTTGCCGCCAACGAATATTTTTTTAACTATTTTTTCAGCGTGTTTTTTGTCTAATTTAGAATAACCTGTTCTGCTAACTACTGATAATAAAGCCGCTTCTGTGGTAAAAATCGTGATACGAGCATTTTTTCTTAAATCAGTATCTATAAATGTATCATCGTGAGAGGCTACTAATAAAGTTATATTATTATGTCGTCCTTTAAATAAAATACATTGGAATACATTATTATCAGGATCTTTTTTCCAATATTTCATCCAATGTTCAAATTTTTCAGTTTGATCATCTATAATTAACATTACATTAGGATTTAAATCTAAATATACCAGTGTGATTTTTTCATTATCGGATAGATCATTAATTTCACTTAAGAAATTTTTATATTCTCGAATGGTTTGTTTATATATTTCTACTGTTCTTTTTATTAATAATTCATTTATATTTTTACTTTGACATATTTTTACCCCGTATTCCATATCAGAATTTAATTCTATAGCTTTTTTATGTCTTTCTGCTGTAAGTTGCAATACTCTAATTTTTGCATTAGCATTAGCATCGTTTATTCTCATGAATAAACTTTTGATATTATTTATATCGGAAGCTATTTTATATAATTGAGTTCTTTCAACTTGTGATTTCCAAAATTTTTCTAACCATACTTTACTTAAATCTTCTTTTTTTGCTTGTATAGGTATTCTGTTGCTATATGTATTATTAGACGTGCTAGGCGTTGAAATATAAAATACAGGAATATGATCTTTACATAACATCATTATTTCATCTATAATTCTAGATTTACCAGAACCACTCCCGCCAAAAATTAATGTAGTTTTATTTAAAAATGTTTCGTGTGATTTTTCTAACCATGGAATTGGTTTTCCATCGTCTGTATATAATGTTTTATCAACCATAATTTATTTATTTTCAATTAAACAATAATTTTTATATTATATATAATTTAAATAACAATAATTAATAAAATAAATACTTGTGTTATTATATAATAATATACAATAATTTTTATTAATAAATTATAAAAAATTGAAAATATAATACCTAATATAATAGTTATTAATTTTAAATGAATAAAAATAATAAAGAATTACAAATATTAAAGTCAATTTCACCGGCTTTAACAAAATTGATAAAAAGTAATACTATAATAGATGAAAATAGTTATTTATCTATTACAATAAATAGATTATTAAATAATGAATCTTGGAATAAAGAAGATATGGAAAACTATTATATTATTAAAAAAATATATGATGAATATTCAACATTTATTTAATGAGTAATTACTTTTACTTTAATCTATTACTTTAATACTCTAGTAATTTACTCTAATACTCTGGTAATTTACTCTACTAATCTACTCTACTTCACTACCAATTCATTTTACCAAATATTTAATAATATTACTCGCTGCTTTTTTTCCTAATTTAGTTTTTTCTGTTTTATTAATCATTGATAAAGAATCTTCATTAATATTTTCCTCTAATATGTCTTTTATAGTTGTAATAGATAATATTTTTTCCGCTGTTTGTTTAGAAATTAATGGTATATTAGACAATATCTTTACTTGAATTTTTTTATTTACTATAGAATCACTTATTAATATTTTTTTACTGTTAAATATACATTCTGCTTTTTTTAATCCTATAGTTCCTCCTGTTGGATATTTTAATCGTGCTATTTCGTCTATAGTATTAATTTGATTATATAAAGAAAGTATTGTAATGTTATTTTCAGATAAAATATTAGATAATACAGAACCTATACTAGGTAGACATTGTAATAATAATTCACTTATATTAATTTGTGATATTTGTCTTTCTGTTAATTTTTCTTTATTAGGAGATGCTCCGATTATCTCCTTACTGTCTAAATTGTCTAAATTTTCTAAATTATCATCATTAGTTAATTCATCGATTTTATTAATTATCGATGGCTTAATAGTTAAATAATTTTTTAATAAATTAACTAATCTATTGGCGGAATTATCCTGATCTATAGAATATAACATATGAATCCCGTCTCTAAACGCCAAATGATCTAAATGAGATTGTAAATATTTACTAGGAATACCTGAAATAATTAAATTATCATCAGGACATAATGAGCCTTCTATTAAATAAGCTATTTGGCAACCTGTTTTTTCTCTTAAATCAATTAGTTTATTAACGTTAGACTTTCTTCCATCACGCATACTGCTAGAAAGATCTTCCCAAGTTTTACGTTCAATTATAATTAATATATATGATTTATAACAAATAGCATAATCACCGATTTCTAATCGGCGAATTTTATATTCAATATGGTTTTTTTCACAATATGAACTTATAAACGGAGTAACTGCACGTTCTCTATCATCGATAATTAATTCCATTTATGATTAATAATTCACTTAATTACTTATTATATTAATTTACGACTTCTTATAGAACGACTACTTATTATATTAATTTACGACTAAATAAAAATCACTTATTATAGAACAATAATTCACTTAATTACTTATTATAGAACGACTACTTATTTAATAATTTACGACTAAATAAAAACTAAATCGTTAATATAAAGTCACAGTTATATATTATGAATTAATTTGTATATTTAATATAATATAGCTATTTATTGAAAAATAAGAAAATTAAAACTAATCATTAATAATAATGCTTTCTAAAGATGAATATGAATCTGAAATTTTTGATCATGATTTTCAAAAAAACCAAATATTATTAGGATTAGAAATTACTAAAAAATTTATTATTAATAATAAATTAATTCTGACCGGCGGAATGGCAATAGATTTTTCTTTAAGATTAGCTAAATCTAAATTATACCCAGATAATAAATTGCCAGATTATGATTTTTATTCTAGTAATTTTCACACCGATGCTTATAATTTGGGCGAACAATTAGCTAAAGCAGGATTGGAAAATATTAGTGTAATTAGAGCATTACATGTCAGCACTATGAGAGTAAGGGTAAATTTTGTTCCTGTAGCTGATATTACATACGTTCCTGAATCCATATTTAAAAAAATACCTACGTTGACATATCAAGGATTTAGATTTGTTCATCCTAATTATCAAATGATAGATCAACACCGTGCATTAAGTTTACCATTTGAAAATCCTCCATTCGAAACAATAATGGATCGTTGGAGTAAGGATATTAAAAGATATGATTTATTATATGAACATTATCCGATAGAAAAATTATTAAAGAAAAAAATTAAAATTAATTATAAAAAAGTATCAATTGATATTAATTTATTAGATAATAAATGTTTAGCTGGTTACGCTGCGATTAGTTATTATAAAGATTTAAAAAATAAATCGCAGATTAAGAATAACAAATTAGTTATTGAAATACCAAAGATTAAGAATAACAAATTAGTTATTGAAATACATGATAAATCTCTGATTACCTTATTAGATTGTAATTATGACGAAAGTAAATATGAAGATTATACTAAATACAATGCTTTATTAGATAAAATCCCTAATAGAGTAGAGAATAAAGAATACGAAATTATAAATAGTAAAAATAAATTATTTTCTGCTGTAAAACATCCAGAGGGTAATTTTTATATAGCTAATTTACAATTTTGTATGTGTTATGCATTAACTAAATATTTAATGTATAATGATGAAATAGGTATCCATCAATATTTATTAGCTAGAGAATTGTTATTATCTGGCGTAAATAATCCTTCAGTAGAAGTATATGGAGATAATAATGAAGGTGAATCTACTATTTTATTAAAGAAGGAATTTGATGATAAAATCCTAGGTGTTAAATCTTCAATTAGTGAATTAGTTCCGAAAAATGCATATCCTAAAATAGATAAAGATATTGATAAAAAATTATATGATTTTGTTCCTAGTAAATCTGAGTTGTATCAATTTGATGGAGAAATTGTAAATGTATCATAAGGACTATTATATTAAATTAGAAGAATTGAATAGTAAATTAGAATAATAATTGAATAATAAATAAATTAGAAAAATTAAATAGTAAATTAGAATAATAATTTATAAGAATTGAATAGCAAATATAAATGGTAAATAATTTAAGTTTTATGTATTAAATAAAATTTATTTAAATGTTTAAGTATCAAATCAAGTTTATTTAAATGTTTAAGTATTAATAAAATAATGACTTATGTTATATTCATTTTCACTATAAATACTTTCTTCACTATCTGATTCAATAACTTGAACATCATTATATTCAACATATAATTCATTTATTATAGGTATTAAATCAATATCTGAACGAAATAATTTTTTTAATGTGGATTTTTTAACTAAATTAGAAGATTTAAATCTAAATTCATTAGGAACATTTTCATCTAAAGTATACACTTGTTTTATACTTATCATTTTTTTAATGCAGATAATTTTATCTATTTTAGTAATAATTTCAGGTAATTTTTCCACTGGTTTTAATATTAAATAATATTTATTATTTATAACAAATTGAAAATTATGCATGTTAATAACACCTATAGATATTGTATTAGTGTATGGCTGATGTCTAATATAAATATTCTTTAATAATCCTTCTTGATATAAATATGCTACTTCATAAATAGAATTTTCTGTTGCTTTGAACCAATAAATTAGTTCATTATCAACAAATTCATATTTTTCATAAATAAACATTTTATATATATGAGTATATATATTATATATTAAAATGAATGTAAAAGTAAATAAAAAAATAGGTTGCGGTGCTTATGGAAGTATATATAAAACTACAATAGATGGAGAAACAGCAATTACTAAATTAGAAGAATATGATGGAGATTTATCATTTAAATCCCAATATATGAGACAAATAGAATTTGCAGAATTAGCTAATAAATATCCCAATAATTTTTTAACACTGATTTCTTCAGGTATTATAGAAAACTACTGTGGTCCAATTAAAAAGACTGTTAAGCGCAATAAACCTAATAAAAATAAAAAAAGAAATAAAGAATGTAGTGATATTAAAACTATCATTATGACTAAAAAGAATGATAAAAAATATTGCGTTCTGTCGTATAAACCTGTATTAAATTATACATTAGATGATGTATTTTATGATCTTAATCAAAAGGAATATTATAATATGTTAAGATCAATAATTATAACTATTGATATTATGAGAAATGCAGGATATAAACATAATGATATTCATTTAAATAATATAATGAGTAATGGAAGTAAATGGTATTTAATAGATTATGGATTAATCAGCAATGATAAATATCCTAAAAATAACTATGATAAGGAAGCAGCAACAAAAACAGATATATTATCGTTATTATGGTGCACAATTGAAGATAATGTTTATAATTATATAACTGGTAATAATATTTATGTTGATTATGGAAAATTCTTACAAAAATGTAAAAAAATAATTAAAAAAGAATCGTTGGAAAATTATTTACCAGAAACTAATAATAAATATCTTCTTAATCGTAGTATAATTATGGTAATCACATTGTTAAGATTTGAATTATATATGAAGATATTAAATATTGATAGAGAAGAAAATCCAGAATTATTTACAGAACAAAGATACGATATAAAACCCATGTTGTATATTATAAAACATTCTGCAGATGATAATTATAAAAAAATTATAAAATATTTAGACAATTATTGTTGATAGGGTTAGTCAGGTAAAAGTATAATCAGGTAAAAATTAGTCAGGTAAAAAAATTGAATTATTATCAATATATAAATTGGAATAGTAAAAGTATAATCAGGTAAAAATTAAATATTAAAAGTATAATTAGTCAGATATAAATAAAATGTCAAAAATTAAAAATCAAATATTACATAAATTATTATTTATTTTAGCAATCATTAGAGATTTAAAATATTTAGCTAAAATTGTTATTTATAATTTATTAAAATTAATTGATTTTAATAAACCAATAATTATTAATCCTAATGGAAAATTACAACCTATTATTTTAATTCATGGTTCTGGAGGTAATCAATCTGAATGGATCGAAAGTATTCCATGGTTAAAAAAGTATTTTAATTTGCATCCTATTTATGCTTTTAGTATGGATTTAGATTTTAATTTTATTAACGGAGAACAAACTATAAATAATCGTCCTCCTAGTATTTGCTATTTCTTAAAAAAGACTAAAGACCATATGATAAATTATTATGTGAAAAAATTAGATAAACATATTAAATATGTAATTGAAAAGCATGATTACGGCAAACAAGTAATTTTAATTGGTCATAGTATGGGAGGATTAGTAGCGAGTGAATTATTATACGATGTTATTGATAAATATAAAATCAATAATAAAGTAGGTGATAAATTAGATAATAAAGTAGATAACAGAGTAGATAAATTAGATAACAAAGTAGATAACAGAGTAGATAACAAAGTAGATAACAGAGTAGATAACAAAGTAGATAAATTAGATAACAAAGTAGATAAATTAGATAACAAAGTAGATAACAGAGTAGATAATAAATATGATTATAATATAATGGCAATAGTAACGATATCATCACCATTACAAGGAGCACCATTATTAAACACTAATATTAAAAAAATATTAAATACTCGTAGACATAAACAAATGACACCAGGCTCTAAATATTTATCAAAATTTAAAGAAAAAATATTAAATACTAATGTTCCTTATTTATCAATAGGATCTGAGCAAGATATTCACGTACCAGATTCACATGCTAAATTAAATGATAAAATATCTCATGAAAATGACATAAACGGTCATACTTATTTATCATTAAAAGATGGTTTAAATATTTATAATGATTATGATAAAGATGATAAGAATATGTTTAATAGATTATTTAGAAAAAGATATGCCCATAGTGTAATTAATGGTTATGGACATTTTTCTATAGTATCTAGTGAATTATTATGGAAAAAAATTAAATTATGGTTAGAAGATAATTATGAGTTAGATTGGAAAGGAGTTTTATAAAGAAGGTGAGTAGTATAAAATCAACCCAAGATATGACATTAAAAATAAATATCCCCCTAATTGCGAATATGAATTATCTTCATATTTATCATCTATTAATAATGTTTGTTGATCTAAAAGACAATTAAATAATTTTCCTTTTTTATATTTTTTTAAAGTGTGAAATACACAATTATCATTATAACATGTAATAATACCTCTATTTTCTGATTCATATTTTAATGAAAAATTATATATATTATATTTAAATTCATCTTTTGTTATATTAGTTAATTCAATAGATCTACATTTAACTTTTTTATAATCGTAAATTTGTCGTCTTATCATAAATAATAACGAAATTATATA
>JACCDO010238352.1_pt1 | contig 27983 bp, 32 predicted proteins | sample 7446101 | NCBI WGS metagenome assembly JACCDO01 (sample SAMN15323440, study PRJNA562643) | freshwater metagenome | isolation source: river surface water | place: USA:Blue River Watershed | collected 2017-08-16
TAATACCAGTTCAACTAATACCACTTCAAATACTTATACTCCTTATGATACTAATAACCCATCCAATGCCCTTATATTATCACAACAAAATGCAGGAAATATTGATTATTTAAAACAAAGAATGGATGCAGTTCAAAATATGTTTCAAGAAGTCCAAGATTTAAGTGGAAACGTTTCCATTTTACAAGAACAAGTAGCTGGGTTAGTTGGACAACAACAGGATTACGCAGCACAGCTTACAGGTGGAACAGCACCAAATATTACAGGTACAACAGATACTACTACAAGTGATACTACAACAAATGATACTACTACAAGTGGAACTACTACAAGTGATACTACTACGAGCGATACTACTACAACCTCTAATATTGATACTAGTTTTTTCTTATCGTAATAAGGAGAATAAATATATTTATTCACAAAAATAAATATATTTATATATTTTAAGTATTATGTCAAATATATTTCAAGAAGTTTTAACTGATGCCCAAGGTGTAGAAGAAAAATTATTGGGTCCTACATATCCTTATTATAAAAATATTAAAACGCCTAGTCAAATTGGTATGAGCGATAAAGGAACTATTCAACAAATGGCAAAAGACGTAGACGGGTTAATTCAATATGTTGAACTTTTAGTTCAAGGAAAAAGCAAAGCGTCGGCAACTGGGGGGGCTTTAGGGAATAAATTTTTCTTACAAACTGGCGCAAAATGTGCCGCAACTGATAAATGCACCGATGCGAATGATTCCTCTACATGTGACCAAGTAGATAGATATATTTATGTGAATAATGTTCCGCAAGGTAATATTCCATTTATTTCATCTGGATTAGGTGTCAATTTTTCTGAATTGAAAGGGTTAATTCCTGGCTCTATGGGTAATTTAAATGTTTTAAACCCTTATGCGATTATGAGTTCATTTCTCTCTGGTTCTACACCAGCATGTCAAGAAGTAACTATGCAAACTATTGATGTCAATAATAATAAATCTTCTGAAACACATTATGTTACATTGACGGATATTCAAAATATGGATGCTTGTTCCTTTTCTAATGGGAAAAACCCAATTTCTGGAAATAAATGTAGTGAAGCCTTTCAATCTAGTGTTAGTAAAGATGCTAGTCCATTTCCATCAGAAGATCCAATGAGTCAATTATATTTGGCCACTTTAGCTGGTATGGGTATTTATATCTTATATCGTGTAATGCTTAAATCTAGATAAACTATAGATAAACTATAGATAAACTATAGATAAACCATGTAAAAACATGCTAACTTATAATGTAATAAGTTACTATGACTCTAGTTCTATGTTGTATGTGTAATAATGATTACAATATTTTAAACACATTTATACCTAGCATTTGTTTTCAGAAAAATATGAATAAGTCTCACCGAATATGTAGCCAATGTTGGTGGAACAGTGACATTGGATTTGCGCGTGAAAATGCGTGTCATAAATGCCCTGGTTGTGTCTACGAGTTACCGTTGACAAATGTATTATATAATGTAAATGAAGTCGTTGATTTGACGGAGGATTAGTCCAATTACAACTATACATCTGCGATATTCAGTTATCTCTTTCACTGTATAAATTATTTTATATTCATATAAAATATAGGTATAAAATGATTTCATCATCACAAACTATTTTAGAAGAAACTGAAAAATATAAAGAACAATTCAAAAAAATATTGGCAGAAACAGAAAAAGCAAAGATGCAATACGCGAACAAGAGTCCTGAAAAAATTAGACAAAATTACCAAAAGCTAATAGATATAACAAATGTGACAGAAAACAATATCACAATGAATATCCAAATGATAGATAAATCTCTACAAAATTTAGAAGAATCTAAACAAATATTAAACAATTTACAGGTTTTATCAGGAGAAATTAAAACCATATTTAACAAAGCAAACATAGGCACTTTAGAAGGGCTAGTTAGAGAACAAATTAAAGCGAAAAATATAACCACCGATAACGAATTTGTTAACGAAGTATTATCTCAACCTTACGACGAATTAAAGTCAATGCGCGAACGGGGTGGAAAACGTATAAAAAATGATAAAACTAAACGAAGAAGAAGGAAACGCCTAAGCAAGAGAAAATATTAGCTTCCAGATGTTGTGCTGTTTTTACATAATGAGAATTATATAAAAACATTTTAGGTTTCAACAATTATTTATAAAAAATTTATAGCCATTTTTTTATGCGCTTTTCTATTGATAGCTACAACATTATTGTTATTGTAGTTTAAATGATGATTATTATGAGGATTTAATATTTGTAAAGAAATCAATTTATTGTTACTACTCTTCATTATAGGTGTTTTATATTGTAAATTAATAAATTTCGCTTTATTTGGTATTGAGTTAATAATTTTTGGGCGTGACTTATCAAGCTCTACTAATTTGATTTGTTTATTATCACTTTCGTCATGACTTTCGCAATCACTTTCGTCATCAATTCTGGTTTCAAATATTTTAAATTCAGGTGTATCTGTTTTCAAAAGAGAGGTAATTTCATTTTTTGTAAGCATTAATACTATACTTTTATTATCATTTACCCCATAACTCAACAAATAATTATCATCATGTGTTTTTGTAAGCCCAGACGGGAAATTTACATGAGCGTTTTCAAATATAAAGAAATCAGAAATTTTAACAATATTGTAACTTTTATCAAATAAGAAAAAGAATGAAAAATACATCCAATAAGTATGAATTACTTCAAACTTTCTAATATCTATATTGTTGTCTTTTAAAAATTTCTTCACATCATTACTTTCATGATTTAATTTTACATGACCTACAGATAAATAATGGTCATCAAAATCTACTACAGGTGTGCTCAATGAAACGTATATATTATCATATTTTTTATATATTTTATTTAAAATATCAGATGATTTTGTAATTAGTTTTTTCCCGTGTTCAAAAACAAAATTTTTATGAAGCGAATATAGGACATCATTTCCATGAATAATACAATTTTTCTCTACATCTTTATAATTATTTATCAGTAATTTTTCATTGTGTACACGTATATATTTATTATCTAAATTAATCTCTATTTCGCACGTAGACATTTGAACTAAAAAACGTGTATCATGATATAGATATGTGTTGTATGTTAAATATATTTTATCGTTAATATTATAAATTCTAGCATCGTGATGTTTTGTATGATTATCATATTCAAAAATATTATTTATGTTATAAAGAATGTTAAATTTTTTACCATCAAATATTAAAACACATAACCCAGTGGTATCGGTTTCATAATCATTTTCATTTATTTTATTTACATATTTATCTAAATTATAAATTTTATATGTCTTATTATTTTTAAAATAATCTGTTAAATAATCATCGTAAATACTTCTTGAAGTACATGTATATGGTGACATTCCAGAAAAACTAGAATAACCGTATTTACTATAATGATTAGAATGATTAGAATGATTAGATGAAATAGATGAACTAGAATAAATATGATTTTGTGAATTATCTGATTCACCTTCTTCTGTATTCGTTGTATATTCTTCTGTATTCGTTGTATATCCTTCATACCAATAATCACAATAATCTGGATTACAATTACAGCCCCACATATCCCAAGGATGTGTATCATGAGATATGTTATATCTAATAGATCTATAAACCATAATATAAATATTATCTTTATAATGAACTATAGAATTATTAAAAACGTGAAAATTATTATATTTGTTGCCATTTTTAATTTGTTCTGTAACATCAAATTGTTTCATATAATATGATATAATATAATATGAAATAAAAATATTTTAAATAAAAAAATAAAGAAAAACACCTAAATATTTATGTCACTGTATTTTACAACGCAATAAACTTATATATAAATCTTTCTAATTTCTTTTTAACAAAGGATCGTTTTTGTATTTTGTGTTTCTACGCAACCACGAATATTAGTTTTGGTAATATTTTTAATTTGTGTATAAGTTATTTCTACATTTTTTAAGCTTTTAAGTTTGTTGGTATTATTTTTACATAGTAATGCTCCTACTGTAACAATATAACGCATTTCTTTTTTGTCAATGTCATCAGGAATAATACCAACTACATGACAAGACGATATATTTTTCGCATGAAACCATAAATCATTTTCAGCGCCGTTGTCTATGACTTCAAAATTCTCGTCTTGGTTTTTACCAATATAAAAGGTAATGTCCCTCTTGATGGATTGTATAAATATTGTCTCGGTTTTCATTTTATAATAAATATGCGATGTTGTTGTCTTTGTAATTTACTAATATAATAAAAGTAAATCAATTTTATTAAATATTCAATTGTAAAAGGTTTAAAATTTTTATTATAATTAAATCAGATTATGTCCGAAATTGTTTTACCAGATAAAATTTCAGAATCAATACTCAATATTATAAAAAGAGGAAATGTTTTTGAAAAAATAAAGAAGATTGAAAACTTAGTCTTTGGGTGCGCCATTTTAGTTACAGTATTTGGGACTTCAATAGTTATAACTGGATTTTATAACACCAGAATAATCATAGATAACTATTTTGAACAAAAAAATTATCAAATGTTAATTAATAAACAAACAAATAGTATTCAAAAATTACAATATAAAGTTGATAATTTACTTGAATTTAATAAAAAATTAATGACATTATTGTTTTCTAAAAAAGAACCAAATAGAAGACCCGTATACGAATTAAATGACGATGATACTCTACTAATACAATCAACCGTATCTAGTATAACATTAGATTTAGATTGTGTAGATAATAGTGATGATAGCACGAATCAAGAAGAGAACGAAAACGTAGAAAACGTAGAAAACGTAGAAAACTATGGATCCGAATCATATGAATTGATACATAATGATGTTAAAGGGTAGATGTGAATTATGAATAATATTTTACATCTAAAAAGTTTAAAAATATATAATATATATTTATATAGTAGCTATGTTTGAATACATCATGATATATTACAGAAGAATTTATGGGGTTTTGTATAGATTTTTTGACAGACTATCCATGAGAGTGAGACCAAACAAAGGTGATATTGAGTCATTTACAGATGATGAACTAGAGAATATACTGGTTGAAGAATAATTTTACATCCTTTAAAATACTATTCCATCTAAATCATTGTCTAATTCATCAATAGTAGATAAATTATCTATGTCTATTATATTTGACTTGGTTTCATTTGGATTGGTTTCATTTGATTTGGTTTGTTGTGAATTCATTGGGTTCGCGCCATTTTTTGGAGTAAATATTGTATCAAGATATTGTTTATTATTTTTCGCATCTTGATATCCATCATCAAATAATTCCAACAAATTATTTTTTGAAACTGAAAAAAACTCGGAGTATTTTTTTAAAGAAAGAATACCGCGTTTTATATTGCTTATTGGATTATTGCCATGTTTATTTATATCTTCCCACATACTAGGTGAAATATGGACTAATCTCTCTTTTTCTAAATATGGATAATTACTAAAACCACCATCAAAAGTAAACATATTATGATATTTATTAGTGAGACCTCCGGTTATTAATGGAATATGTGAACTAGCTATACAACAGTTGATTGCATCTTCTAAAGTTTCAAAATCGGAAAATATATTCGTCAAAGGAGCAAAACGTTTAATAGTTGTTACTCCTATAAATAAACGACGTAAATCAAAATCCTCTGTCTTATAATTACTCAAAAGCTTATATTTCAAAAAATATTCTAATTCAGGTATGCTTTTCGTTTTTTTAATATTATAATCCAATAAATCATATACAAATTCTAAAGTATTGCCTTTATAACACATAAATAAACTATTCCATGAACCTGCAGACGCGCCGGAATAAATTAAATTATCGGTTTCGTATTTTTCTTTGATATAAGTTAAAATTCCTAATAAATAAAACCCTTTGTAACCTCCTGGTGATATAGTAATTAATTTTTTATTTTTGAGAAAAACGTTTTCGTCTATAAACAATTTCGCCTGACTATTACAATAGACATTGTTATTTCTAGAAGATATAACACAATTGTGGTTTTGTTTACTACTATTTACAAAAGTTGTAATTCTCCTAGTTTTTTTCACCCTCAAGGATGTAATGGCGGTATTTATAACAATAAACATAAAAATTTTGAATATAGAAGAATAATTCATTTATATTTATAATATATATTTTTTATTACTTAAAAATTAATTGGAACTTTAACTCATCCAAAGATATTATGAAAATAGCATTGTGTTTTATTATTAGTTACGAGCATATTTTAAACAAGGAAGAACTATGGCGTGAATGGATAGAATATAACAAGGACATCATTAACGTTTATTTTTATTACAAAGATATAAATAAAATAAAATCACAATGGATATCCCAGCATACCATCCCACCAAATTATATACACGAAACAAGTTATTATCATGTCATACCTGCGTATTTATCAGTCATAAATTTTGCCGCAAAACACGACGCAAGAAATAAATGGTTTTGTTTATTGACGGACTCATGCTGTCCTATTGTGTCACCCAAAAGATTTAGATACCTCTTTTTTACTTATTATAATAATAGTATTATGAGTTGGAAAAGAGCTTGGTGGAATGTAGACTTTCATAAACGTGCGAATTTGGCGAAACTCCCAGACGAACTTCGGCTGGCAAATGACCCGTGGTTTGTTTTAAAGAGAGAACATGTATTTCAAATATTGAATTTTGTGAATAAACAAAACGATGTAACCAAATTAATATGTAGCGGTGGATTGGCCAACGAAAGTTTGTTTGCCATTATTTTATATGGATACAAACAATTAGAAGCAAAAAATGGAGGTGTTATATCGGCAGTAACACATATTACTGACTGGAGTAGAATGGCTAGTGCGACAAGTCCGCATTTATTTAAACAAGCAAATGATGTGGATATTACATTTATTGATTCAGAATTAGGTAAGAACTCTGCCGGTGTAGAGAAAAACCCATTCGCAATGTTTATTCGGAAAATATCACCAGAATTTCCTGATACTATCTTGCGTCACTATATTTATAAACATAATAAAGAAGACGACATGTCGCTAGTTGTTAGAGAACCGTTTTTAATATACAAATTATGGAAATATGGAATAGGATTACTGATCTGTTTATACGTGATATATACTTTTGGAAAAGTTATAACGAAGTAAAGCAAAAATATATTTAGAAAGATATTGTCATATATTAATAATGGAAGACGTTGGTGCTCTTAAACAAGAAATTGAAGAGCTAAGAGGAAAGGTGTCAGAATTAGAGGAAAAGTTGAAGAAGTATACTAATGGTGATAATCATAAGAGATACTATGAAAAAAACAAAGAGGTAATTAAAGAGGCTGGTTCGAATTATTTGAAAAAGTTAAAGGAGGAAAATCCTGAAAAATTGAAAGAGTACAGAAAAAGAGCTTATCAAAAACGTAAGGAAAAATTGTTGAAGGGTGTTGTTTTAGAGAATTTATAAATTAGAATATATTTACGTATAATTATTTAAATGTATTTTCTTTAGGAATAGTATAGGGATGAAAGGTACTCATAAAAAATGTAAATTTGCAAGTGGCTGTCCGTTAACTGCATCGTTTGGTTATAAAGATGGTACAGGAACACAATTCTGCTCTGCACATAAAGAACCAAATATGGTAAACTTATTGTGTAAATCGTGTGAATGTGGTAAAGCAAGACCTACTTATAATTATCAGGGAACGAGTGCAAATTTTTGCAAGGAATGTAAAAAGGAAGGTATGGTAAATGTAAATGATAAAAAATGTTATTGTGACAGTGTAAAACCTACTTTTAATTTTGCGGGTTTAAAAGCAAACTATTGTAGTAAATGTAAAAAAGATGGTATGATAAATGTTGTTAACGATCCATGTAAATGTGGAAAAAGTACTAGACCAAATTTTAATTTTGAAGGTTTAAGACCTCAGTATTGTAGCAAATGTAAAGAACCTGATATGATAGATGTTATACATAAATTTTGTAAATGTGGAAATGTACAACCTAGTTTTAATTATAAAGGTCTTACACCTGAATATTGTAAGCTTTGTAAAAAGGAAAATATGATTATGCTTCGTAAAAGATTGTGTATAAAATGTAAAGAAGACCAAGCTACTTATAATTTATTTGGACAAAAACCTAGATATTGCAATCAATGCAAAACAGCTGAAATGATAAATGTAGTAGATAAATGCAAAAACGATGATTGTACAAATACAGGAAGTATCAAATATAAATATTATTGCACCTTTTGTTACCAACATTTGTTTCCAAATGATGAAGCAACGAAAAATATAAGATGTAAAACAAGAGAAAATTATGTTCGGGATTTTCTGAAAGAAGAATTTAATGGATTTATTCATGATATACCATTGTGGACTGGAAATTGTGATTGCTCTCATCGTCGTAGAATTGATTTTCGCAAACTCATTGGTAATACTTTATTATGTATAGAAGTAGATGAAAATCAACACAAAAGATATGATAAAAAAGAAGAAGAGGTTCGTTACGACGATTTATTTATGATACACGGAGGCAAATTTATTTTTATACGTTTTAATCCAGATAAATTTAAAAATTTGAATGGTACAGCAAAAAATCCTACTATGAAAACACGTATGGATTATTTGAAGAATGAAATTTATGCACAAATAGAAAGAATAAATTGTGACGAAAATGATGATCTATTAGAAGTGTCATATTTATTTTATGATGACTATGATTTTAATTTGAAATAAATTTTATGGTCTCAACTTGTTTTCCATCGGTTTCCGCAGTTACAGCAAGTAAGGTAACAAGTCATTGGTTCGTCAGCCGACCTGACCTGCTGAAAATAGTGCATACACTGATTGCTTTTACATTTACGGCAAGTAAAAGCGTCAGTAGAAGCAACTAATTTAGTTTCAAATTTGCTCTTATCTCTTATGATTTTGGCTTTAATCATTTCATCCCATCTATCAGGAGACAATTCCTGATGTGTCATAAAAGCTACCACGTGAGGTTTAATAGATCCGTCATTGATTTGCTGCAAAACTTCGCCTTTTAAATTTGCCATAATACTGCGCAAACGATCCAAATAAAGTTGAACAAAGAATTTATTATCCCATTTTTTAACAATTTTTCGCTGCTCTGCTTCCTTCAAGGCAAAATTAAAGATACCTTTTTCCAAATTAGAACTATTTTTTTCATTTTCTAAAATCACGTCTAATTTTTGTCTAACATTGGCACGAAATGATTCAACGTTATCAATCTTACGTAACGACATTCTTATTGATTTAATAAATTATTATATATTTAAATCAATATCAATTTTATTTGTTATTTTATTTGTCTTCCTCACATTCATAATCATAAGATTCTTCACTCAATTCTGACCCCAAGTCTTCAATGACGATTTCCTCTTCCGATTCTTCAGTATCATCTACTTCAATGTCTTCAATATCTTCATCACTTCCAGATCCAGAAATATTTTCCTCTGTATCACTACTGTCCACAACAAAACCATCTTTTAAATAACCTTGTTTTGTTTTCTTCTCTTTCGGAACATTTGCGAGCTCATCTTCTTCTGCTTCATCTTCTGCGGCAGTTGCTGCCAAATCTTCAAAACCTCCAAATAATTTTTCATAAATTTTATTCCACAAAGGTAAACTTAAATCTGTATAAGATTTACTACCGTCGCTTTGTTTTAAATATGCCAAAATGGCGCAACTACCAAAAAAAAGTGTTGTATCAATAGGAGGAGGGAAATCATATTTGTTTTCAGAATTCGCACGACCTTCCTTTTTGGCGAAAACCTCTATGAAATATTTTTTACCATCGTATTTTGCACTCCACTCAACTTGTTTTATAAAATCATCCGCTTTTTTGAATCCACATTTTTTATATAATTCTTCTACTTTGTAATCTTTAATGGATAACGATTTTAAAGACCCAGTTTTTTCAACAATTATAATTGTTAACGGTTGAGACATTAATTATAATAATAAATTGAATAGGTTTAAATAGTTTCTATATTATTAAATATAATGAAAATATACATTAATAATTTTAATATAGAAATTTTGTCCAATATCGTCAAGACAATAAAGGAACAATATATAGATTCTGAAACTTATCTACAAATATATAGCTCTGATGGTATTTATCAAATAGGTGATAATTCATTTAAAAAGTTAAACCCAACAGATGCCGATATTAAAATATACAACAATTATTACGAAAATTTCACTTTGATTGTAGATCCATCATATTACACAAGTGAAACCACCTACAAAATTGCTCCAGAACATACATCTACAAAAATGAAGAGATGTTTTTACCAAATAAATAAAAATTCTGATATTAAATTGGTTATTGAAGGACCTATTGAGGACGCATCCTTTACCAAAAAATCCACAAGTGTAGCCACAAGTGCTACCTCTACAGATGCCGATATGACACCCAATGATATTTATTTTGAAGTTGAAAATAATATAGATATCAATGACATATTCATTAAAAAAGAAATAATTGTGTTTTTATCCCTCTTAAACTAATATCATAATATAATATGTTATCTTGGGTTATTCAAATTACAGTTATATCAATCATTTTAATATTTTTAGTTCATCACCTAATTAATTTTTTTAAATCAACATTAACTGTTCCAAAAATAAAAGATTTAGTAAATACGCCGACTCAAAAATACGAAAATATTTATAATATTTTAAAGAAAAATACAAATACTTCTATAAATCCAGCTTATCAGGGGTATTCCGAATATAAAAATAATTCGGCACCTGAAGAAAATTTAGATTACACATTGATAGATTTACTACCCACAAAAGAAGAACCCTCTATGAAGAACGAGCTGAAAAACTTTTTAAAAAAACAACTACATAAATCTAGTGGGAACGTGGATAATAGAGATATCAATGGCACTAGTGTTACGTCATTAGATTCAAGTACAATGTCAAATTTTTCACCATTTTAGCAGCGCATTATTTTTCACATTTTAGCTAAACGTCTTTTAGTTGTTTTATGTTTGCGCGTGTTTGTATATTTACCCTTTCGCTTACGAGTATTCAGTGGATGTTTTCGTCCGCCAGAACTTGCGATTTTTGCCTTAATATGTTTTTTGTCATTTACAATGGAACGCGTAATTCTATGACGTCCGTCTATGATATCATACAAGGCTTTTTTGGTTCCGTCAATATTTATTCCTACATTTTTTCCGTTTCGTTTCACATTTACTAGTTTTACTGGTAAATTTTTAACGATGTCTTCTTCAGCGGTCATCATACTTTCCATGCGATTCAGTGGAGTTGTAAAATTATGAGTATTTTTTTTGAATTGAGATAAATCAACAATTGTATTATATTTTTTCACGGCATCTTCTATTTGAGGAGTAATTCTGATTTGTCGTAAATCAATAACCGATTCCATATAATATAAAGCTATTATATTCTTTTACAAAAAGTTGTAATTGTATAATATATTTGTATAAAATACATAAAGATAACATGGTATATATTTATATAAATGTTGACACAAAGCGATAAACAGTCTATATTAAGTGAATTTCCAAACATAAAACTTTCTTATGAAAATATTATTTATAAGAAGGTTTATAATTCAGATTACATTGTAGCTATTCCTGAAGGTAAAAAATGTTTTGCGTGGTTTACATCTATAAATGAGAAAATGGTGTGTCTAATATTGGAACTTACAAATAATAAACAAGTGATGGATATAAAAATTGCGAACACGTGTTTTTCAGATGATTTGGCGTATGGAACTATTCTTTATGGGACCATATTTTATAATTCAAACAATAGATTTTTTTGTATTGAAGATATCTTTGCATACAAAGGGGTAAATACAGACCGGGTAAACTGGGGTGAAAAGTTGGTGAAAATGAATCAAATGTTGAAGAAGGATTTAAAACAATTATCTTATAATAACTCTTTTCTAGTTTTTGGACTACCGTTAATGTGTAAAACAAACGAAGAATTAGAAAAACAGATAATGAATGTGTCATATAACATAGACACGATTCAATATAAATTATTTAGTAGAGTGAATGCCTATATTTATATGGAATATTCGGTTTATAAATCACAAATATCACAAACCGCGCAAGTATTACAATATACAAATAGACCACCACAAAGCAATACATATACTAAGCGCAATACTGATATGACAAGTAATTCCAGTAATATAACAAATGATACAAGAACAAATATAAATGATACAAGAATAAATGATACAAGAACAAATATAACGCCGCCAGCAAAAAAAGAGGTAGTGTTTACAATTAAACCAGATATTCAGAGCGACATATATTATTTATATTGTTTGAATGATGCGCTAAAAGAAGAACAGCATGGTATAACTCATATACCAGACTATAATACAAGTGTGATGATGAATAAATTATTTAGGATAATCAAAGAAAACGATAATTTGGACGCGTTAGAGGAAAGTGACGATGAGGAAGAATTTGAAAACGAAAATGCCGACAAATTTGTTCATTTAGATAAATCATATAAAATGGTATGTCAGTTTAATCACAAATTTAAAAAATGGGTTCCTATTAAATTGGCAAACGATACCAGCAATATAATTACATACAACGAACTAAAATATATATATAATTTATATGAACAAAACAAGAATAAAAAACAATATGATACGAAAAAACATTACGAGACGAAAAAAATGCGCCGTTAATCAAATACCTACGGCAGATAAAGATATCAAAGCAATTATAGATGTAAAGGCCATAAAAAACAACTTGCAATATCTAAAAAAGAAAACTGGTACAGATCTAATGCCGGTTTTAAAGGCAGACGCATATGGTCATGGTTTAATAGATATGGCGAAGGTATTACGCAATTTAGGGATTAAATATATTGGTGTTGCTACTTTAGGCGAGGCAATATTGTTGCGTAAAAGCGGTGATAATGGAAGAATATTGTCATGGCTTTACGATATTGATGGACAGGAAATTAAAGACGGAATATCATTGGATTTGGATATAGCTATATTTGATGAAAATATTATTCCAAAGCTTGAAAAACTTATTCCAAACGATAAAAAAATTAAAATTACCATGTTTGTAGATACCGGAATAAATCGTGCAGGAATACCTTATGAAAAGGCAATCCAATCCTTTAAAGATGTCGCAAAATCTCACAAATTTGAAATAGTCGGGATGATGTCTCATTTAGTTTGTTCTGGTATAAAAAATAGTCCGATAGTAAATGAACAATTGCGTAAATTTAGGAGTTTAAGGTCTGAATTGGCCAATATAGGAATAAAACCTCCGTTAGTTCACATAGCAAATACCGGAGGGTGTCTAAATTATGATGTATCTGATTTCACATTATCACGCCCAGGTTCAGGCGTGTATGGAATTCCAGGAAATGATAAACTTCATAAACATCTCAAATTAGCTATGACAGTAAAATCATATATTATTCAACTAAAGGATATAAATAAGGGCGAGGGTATTGGTTATGATTGGGCATATATTACGCCGAAGAAAATGCGGGTTGCCGTATTACCAATAGGATACGCGGATATAATACCAAGGTCTGCCTCGTTGCGTCTATATGTGTATATAAATGGAACAAAAAGAAAAGTATTAGGATTAATCAGTATGGATCAGATTATAGTAGAGGCAAAAGAAAGTGATAAAATAAATGACGATGTAATTATTTTTGGAAATGGTCAAAATTGCCCGCAAACTATATTTGATGTTGCTAAGGCAGGAAAATCTTTTCCTATAGAAATATTGTGTCATACAGGATATCGTATCAATAGAACATATACATAAAGAACGAATAATCAATAAATTTAAATCTCAATATAAATATATGTCGGCAGGTTCAGGAGCATCAAATTTAGGTTATAGTAATATAACTCCGTTTGGAAATGTAAACGGACAATATGTAAATTTAGGTAGCACAAATAATCCTGCCAACTTTGGAAGTAATGAAATACCAGGTCTTCCAGGTTTGGCAGGAGCCAAAAGTAATATAGATGCTGCGGCAGGAAAAGTGCCCGGCATTTGTTTATTTAAAGGCGGCGCTTTAAAAAGAAAAATAAAAAATATCACTAAACAATATAAGAGAATGAAGGGCGAAAGTAGAAAGATGAAAAGTTTAAAGAGAAAACTTAAGCGCAGAATGTTATCTAGAAGTTTTGGCAGAAAATTCGCAGGAGGAAAAAGACGCACACAAAGACGTAATAGAAGACGCTCGCAACGCGGAGGATATAGTCAATATCAAAATAATCAACCATTTAGCTTGTCTTACTCATTAGGTGGTGTTTTACCTGCCAACCAATTAGGCTTGGCAAATCCGCCACCAATCAGTAGTGTAACTAATAATGCTATAGATAACTATAACCATTATACCAATATGGGTTTTCCTAGTAAAGGACACTAAAGAGATTTCTTGAAATATAATTACAATTTACACCGACCAAAATGGATAGGATGCTTTTACACTATTGAGAAGGCAAATAACAAAATTTTTATTTTTTATAAAAATTTTGCCTCATTTTTCTTTTTGGTCGGTGTAATAGGAGATTACTATAAGTTTTTGATAATAGAAATAAAGAACACATAAAAATGAAACCGCATACTATGTGGAAATATATATTATACTTATTTTTATGATATTTTTTGAAATCTATGAACTCGCTCTCTATAGTATTATTCGTCATAATATAGAGCTATAAAAAATTATTTTGAGTGATTTTACTTTTTGAATTTCAATAAACATACCCCGGTTAAATATTTATCTTTTGGCAAGTCATCATCTTTATTTATATCATTGTCTTCTATGACATTGTCTTCTATATCAGATCTAACCATTGAGCTGTCACTTTCACCAGAAATGTGTTTTTTATTTATTTTTTTAGAACATTTGGTTAAACTTGGATTAAATAATGTTATCCATTTACTCGTGTCCGATGTATACGTTTTACTAGATGTATAAATAATTTTATAATTTTCTTTTTTATAAAATGTTTTCCTCTTACGCCATTGATTTTGAAATAAACTATGACTATCTATAATATCTACAACTATCGGTTTACTGTGTTTTTCTCTAAGAATTCTCCCTACACTTTGTTCAATATCTGTCTTTGGTGTTACCATAATTAAAGTAGTGAGTGTTTTTATATCAAGCGCTTCCGCAGCCATGCTATACGTTGCAATCACGATTTTCTTACCTTCAGTTTCTTTTAAAGCAGATTCTTTCATCCCACCAATATAATAACCAACGGTTGCTATATTCCTATGAGCAACTGCGTCATGTAAATATTTCAAAACATTTTTATTATGGGCAATAATCATAATTTGTTGATTCGGGTTCATATGAAGCATATCTGAAAGAACTTTTAATATAAATTCACTGCGCCGGTTGTATTCACACAATTTTGATATCATTGTGCTATATGCGGGATTACCTCTATAGTCTAATTTTACTTCGTTAAATTCTTCGTCGTCAACATCGTATTGAATCGCATGAACTACCACATCTCTATCTTCATCTCTTTCGCCTTTAAAAACGACTTCTCCGAGAAACATTTTAAAGACTTTGGTTGTCCCGTCTTTACGATTCATTGTTGCCGATAATCCAAGCATATATTTGGTGACAATTTTAAACAAAGAATTTGAAAACACTTCACTAGAAATATGATGAACTTCGTCTATAATTGTAAGTCCAAAACTTTCAAACGTAGAGCTAGGATATTCTTTCATAGATAAACTTTGGAGCATACCAATAACTATGTCTTTATCCTCTATATCAATAATCGGCCCTTGGATTTTTCCAACGCGCGCTTTAGGTAAAAACTGTTGAATTCTTTCTATCCACTGATTCATTAAAAATTCCTTGTGAACTATTATAAATGTTTTCTTATTTAATTTTGATATAATATTCAATGAAAGGACTGTTTTTCCGTATGCGCATGGCAGTTCCAATAAACCACCTCCATATCCAACACTATTTACGTGTTTTAAATATGTATTTACGACTATCTCTTGGTTTTCTCTAAGCTTACCATTAAACTCCAAATTTATATCTGCACCTTCGGCAATCTTATATTGTCTAGGAGGTCCAAATTTTTCAGTACCATAATAATGCGGAACATATAATTTGTTTGCGGATTCACGATAAGCAGGGAAACTTTTCACATCAGAATTCATTGGTGACATATCCCGAAGGGAAAACGGTTTTATAGTTAAATCGTGTTTAATTTGTTTTTGTTGTTCTATAGAGATTTCATTTTTAGATATAGTATACCCTTTTTGTCCTAGATAGGTGTTTAATTCCATGGGTTAAGGTAGCGCTATATTATTTAGTAAAAACTGTTTATATCCTTTTACCGAAGTTTTTACCTTGATTGAATAAATAAAATCTATCAATATGATATATGGAAAGTTTTTCTAGTTTATTTAAAAAACAACATATGGGTGAACTAGTGTTGGTTATATTATTCATTGTTTATTTAATTTTAGGTTTAAAAACACCCGAGCCAATCGCCAACATGGTAGATACTTTAGTCGGTAAAATAGTTATAATTATTATTGTGATTTCATTGTTCATGTATTCCAATCCAATATTAGCTGTTTTAGCTTTATTAGTAGCATTTGATTTAATGCGTCGTTCTTCTATGGCAACCGGTTTAGATGCCTTACAAAAGTTCGCTCCTTCAGAGGAGAAGAAAATGACTCAATTTACTGCATATAACCAATTCCCTTATACTTTAGAACAAGAAGTGGTCGCAAAAATGGCGCCAATTATGAAGTCTGGATCTTCACTCACACAAGCCTCCTATAAACCACTATTGGATAACCTTTATGACGCAGCACCATTGACTGGGTCAAATTAAACAATTATAAATAATACATAATTTGTGTAAATTAGTTATTATTCTAAGAAGTTGATTTTGTAAATGATGGCATAGCGGGCAATTTGGTCTCGCCTGTAGTAATATAATTATACGCATAACTAAATGCCAAAAATACACAAACGATTAAAATAAATCCAATTATAAATTGGATAATGGTCTTTGTTATAGGACTCTCTAATAACTTTGACAAATCAAAACTAGTAGTGTTTTTAGAGTATTCTACTTCTGTTTCTTCTGTAGATGAACCAGTTGGTTGACATGAAATATAAATGCCATCCCCTAAATTATTCATGGAATTTGGTCCCGAAGAATTGAAAAAGAGAGAACCGCCAGTTGTTGGAATAGGAAACGCCTTTATGATTTTTCCTAACGTCTCTAAAGTAGACCCGTTTAATGGTATTGCGTCTAAAATATCAAAAACAATCCATTCAGTGGTTTCGGATTCTGTATAACTATAAAATGGTTTTTTAGGAACAATATTTTCTAGTGTGAATCCAGTTAAATTTAAATTTGTAGAATCACCTTGTGACGGAGCATTTGTGGCAACACTTTCTATTAATTCCGTTATAAGATTTGAGGCAGTAGAAGAATCGGTTGAAGCTATAATGGGTATACCTACCATTAAATTAGGTCCACCCTTTACAGGGTTATGTTCAATAAAAATTTCGGCGGCAGCATTTGAACCATTAAAGATGTGAATAGATGGTGACGTTATCACCATTTTAGAAACATTGTATTTTTGATTATTATAAGTTACGGGCGAAACATTACTATTATCATATGTTAAAGAAATCATTACACCATTATTTTTAGCAGTTGTATTACTTTCATCGTATTTAAAATTATATGAACATTTCAAATCACATTTACCTTGAACATTATCGCGAGATATATTAATATTTTGACTACTCATTAATATATAACTATAAATAAAAATATTAATTTATTTATATAGAAAATGAAATTAACTAAAGGTAAAATATCCAAATTATACAATAAAAAAAAACAGACTTTAAAAAGAAAAGTAAATAAAGGAAAAAAATCTAGTAGAGGCAAGACATTTAGAAGAAAACAAAAAATGAATTTAGCTAGAAAATCATTAAAAAGACTTCGTTATAAGAAACAATCGGGAGGCCAAGAAGATCCTAAAGAGGTTGACAATCAAATGACTGGTATTGAACCGGTTAATGTGAATAACGCGGAACCAGACTTATTGCCTGTAGTGTCAAATCCTGACGTCGTTGAAACTCCTACTGTGGCTCCTGTAGTTGAAGAGCCTGTAGTTATTGACCCTGTTACACAAGAGTCTATAGCTACACCAGAGAATGAGCTAAATACATCGCAAATAATGGACACTGATGTGAATCCAGAACTTAACAGTTCACAAATGGATACGTCACAAATGGATACATCACAAATGGATACATCACAAATGGATACATCACAAATGGATACGTCACAAATGGATGCGTCACAAATGATGGACACCGAAGTGAATCCAGATCTTAACGCATCACAAGTCATGGACACCGAAGTGAATCCAGATCTTAACGCGTCACAAGTCATGGACACCGACGAGGGTCAAGATCTTAACGCGTCACAAGTCATGGACACCGACGAGAGTCAAGATCTTTCCCAAATGATGGACACCGAAGTGAATCCAGATGTTAACGAGTCACAAGTCATGGATACCGACGAGATTCAAGATCTTAACGCATCCCAAATGATGGACACTGAACCTGAAGTTAGTGAAACAGGTATTGAACCAAATATGGAGACCAGTTCGGATGTTTCTTCATCTGATATTGCCATAAAAGACGACAAAGAAAAATTAAAAGAAGCAATTGGAACTATTGTAGATTATTTGGCAGTTAAAGTGGCGGATGAAGTAGCAGAAAAGGAAGCAATATCTGCCAATCAACCAGTGCTACAAGACGGTTTTCAGGCAGTGAGTAATGCGGCTCTGAACCAAGCTGCTTCAGTTGGTGGTAAAAAACGCAGAACTCGCAGACATAAATTCAGACTTACAAAAAATAAAAAAACAAGAAAGTTCGCGATGTCTTCCGAATTTGCGTAATAATATATAAATTTTATCAATTATATTATTACACGAATTATACTAAGTAAAAGTCTTCAAATATTTACACAAAAGGCAAATACTTTATAGTATTGTTATCATAAACAGTAACTTTATAAGCTTCATTCACCCCTTCAATATAAACTGTATCGCCATTATACAATTTGTCGCACCCATACTCATTTGTGCAACTCTTTCCGGAACGCGACACTGGTAGTTTGACATTGTTATGTTGATTACTAGTAGAGTAATATTGCCATTTATCGCGATTTGTAAACAATGGTCTTCCCATCAATGGTAATATACTATCTTTACTAGAACCATTTAAAGGAGTTAGAATTCCTAATTGCCGATAGGCAGTATCCACCGCACCGACATTTGTTGATACATTTATCGGAACCGCTCCAGGAGGAACACCATTAAATCCGGGAACAAAATATCGCTCATCTCTTAAAGGCGGCGCATAAGGGTTCAACAAGGGGTCGCCTGGTAAATAGTTGGTATAAGGCCAACTAGGAATAAACCCACCAAACCAACCGCCGCCAAACGAAGAATTCTCTCTTTGTGTATCTTTGATGACTATTTTCTCCGATGGCTTATTGTTAACTACAATATTTTGACCATTTACATTACTATAAATTAAATAAACAATAATAACAATACATACTATTAAAAAAAACATTGAATAGTTTTCAATACATATTACTCCTGGTGGACATTTTTTCATATTATATTATTATAATATAATATAATACTATTTTGGTTTACAAAAAATAAATTTATGCGCTTGGTTTTTGAGCATTTCCTAAACTACCCGACATTTTTTTGGCCATTTCCATGATATTGGACATACCTCCCTTTGCGTCTAGGTTTGACATCATTCCTTGCATTTTTTCAGCCATAGGCATAATTTTTTCAACAATAGGGGTAAGTCCCTTCATTGATTCGGTTAAAGCCATTTGTTGTTTCATCAATTTTTGTGTGTCGTCGGTTAAACTTTTAATACCATCACTGCCTAGAATCTTGTTTAATTCGTCGTATGCGTTCTCAATAGTGGAAGCATAATCAATTTTTGAGCCACCGTTTTTTGGGCGACCTACTTCAAAATGTTCATCGGATTTAACGTTAGAAGATTCTACGTTAGAAGATTCTTCATTCTCGTTATCGCCTTCCTGATGAATAGGGATAATTGGAGCGGAATCTTTATTCTTTTTATCATTGTTAATCTTATCAATCATTTTTTTATCAACTGGTTTCTTAACGGAATCCTTTCCTTTTTGTTCTTCAAAACCTTCAACGCGATTAAAGACCCCTTTTAAAGTAAATAAATTTACTAAAACAAGTGGAACACCTAAAACTATTGTCATATTTTTACTAAAGTATCTAACTAGAACCGCTAATATTATAAAAAACATAACGTTGTTCAAATTTCCCATAACCATATAGCCGATTACGTTGAAGAGCGCCAAAAAGGCTACAATGTTTAATACCCACTTATTCGTTAGAAATTTTGATACGGCTGACTTGAATTTCATTTATATATATAATATTTAAAAAAAATTGAGAATATTTCTATTTATATTGGAATAAATAAAAATAGAAATATTATATTCAAGAATGGATGCCTCCCCAGAAATAAACGATTTAATGGACGAATACGAATTGTATTCAGATGACGAAGATAGCGAGAATATGATTTACGACTCGGAAGAACAAGGCAACACTCGTTATAATATAATATTGTGCGAGCTTTACAACGAAGGATTACACGGAGAAACGGCTGATTCCGTTGTTAAATCCAGTTATTTAGTGTACTGTAGATTCAAACAGTTTGACTTGGAATATATAGAGGATTATGTAGACGATTTTAACGCGCATTATTTAGAATTAATTAATTATAATGACCCTGCAATTATTAATCATTCGGTTTTTAGAAATTACACGAATATTATAACGAATCAACCTTATATACGACCTGAAATTGCCGAATGTGTTTATTTGGAAAACCAAGAATGTGTTGCGATTTTAAAAACATTTTGGTTACGTTTAATACAGCGAACTTGGAAAAATATTTTTAGAAAAAGAAAATACATTTTAAGTAAAAGATCAAATATTGCTTCTTTGAAACACCGAGAAATCACCGGCAAATGGCCATCTGATTGTTATTACTATCCAGAATTAAAAGGGATGCTTTCCACAATATCATCCTCATACTAGAAATAATATTTGTGTAATAGATGATATGTAATTATTTTAGTTGGTGTAACTATTTTACATGTCTATTTTTTACTTCTTTTGCTTCTTTTACTTCTTCCTCTACCCATATCTGACATGGACATATTTGACATGACTTGGCTACTTCTAACACTTCTTGAACTAGTTGGAATGCTTCTTCTCTTTACATTTTTATAAGTAAAACCACCTTTCTGTAGTTTAACCTTCTTGGTTTTTTTATTGGCCCTTTTTTTACCACCAACTAAAACTTTGTTACTATGATTATAAAATCTAAAGTTATTACCGTTTAAAAAATCAGCAACGATTTGTGGATTTTTGCCTTCTCCAGTATTATTTTTGAATACTTGAATTGCGTCTTCTAGTTTTTTTATTTTTGCCGCATCTCCTTCACTCCTGGCATCATTTAATGTTTGGTTTAAAACTGAATTTAATTTTTGTAAATCAATAGTTCTTATATTTCCACTTTCATCCGCTACTCGTATTTTAGGAATGCTGTTACTTCTATTGTTTTTATAAGCTTCATTAGAGTTTCCTTGTATTGCGTTACTAATGCCTTGAATAGAGTTTTGTATTTCATCAAATAAATGATCTACTTCGGCTTCAGTTCGCGGATTAGGTGGAGTATCCGATAATAATCTTAAATTTTCTGTTGCCAATGTAATCGCCTGAGTGGCGGCAATAATTCTTTGAACCAATCCTTCATTTTCCTCTTTTAATTGGGCAATTTCTTGATTTAATTTATCTATATCTGCCTTACATTTGTTATTAATTTCATCAATATTTCCTGACGTGGCATTTACACGTTCATTCGCTTCTGCCAATTGTTTCGCTAAATTATCTCGCTCTCCTTCTAATCTGTTAATATTTTCAGCCATTTCTCTCGCATTTTGCTCACGCAATTGCTGTAATTGTTCTTCTAATTGTTGTCTATGTTGTTCTTGTAATTGTTCTATTTGTCGTCGGTGTTCTTCTTGTAATTGTGTTATTTGTCTCGCTAATTCATCGCGCTCTCCTTGTACTCTGTCAATATTTTGCGTTACTAAATTCATATCCCTCGCATTTTGTTCACGTAATTCTCTTAATTGTTGTTCATGTTGTTCACGTAATTGAGCTAATGCTTGCTCATTCTCTCTTTGCGACTGTTCTAATTGTTGTCTGGATTCTTCCGATAAAGCACGAATTTGTTCTGCATGTTGCGCTTGTACATCTCCTCTACTATTTAAATCATTCCTTAATACATTTGTTTCATTTTGAAGCCTTGTATTATCTTGAGTTAATGCGCGAAGTTTTTCTTCACACTCATCAATAGCCTTTTGTTTTTCCGCTCTTTCGCTATTTATATTCTCTTGGAATGCCGCCAATTGATTCGTCAAATTGGCCTTCTCACCTTCTAAATTATTTATACGCGCCTGTAAATCCGCGATTTCTTTATCTTTGTTGGTTACCGAACTTGTATTGGTATTTACTTCACCTTGTAACTCATCAACCTTCTTTTTTAAACTGTAAATTTTCTCAGCTAATTCCTTTATCATTTCATTTATACGTTGTAAGCGTTCACTTAATTTTTGGTTAAATCTATTCTTTTCACGAATGGTATTTTGTATATTTTGATTTATACCTGCAAGTCCCTTCATACTATTTTCAAAATCTATTAAAAATTGTTTTTGTGACATACTTATATATATTTATAATATAAATTTATTGTTAAATTCATATAATAAAATTTGTAAAATACTGCTTGCTCTAAATCTTGGAATCAATATAACTGGTATCCTTTATAATAGAATCTAGACCATTCTTAATGGAAGCTACCTCTTTTAATATTTTTTCTTGTTCAAATTTTGCGTCGTCAATATTATGTTTACTTAATTGTCCAGATGTTGATAAATCGTCAATATAACCATTTAATAATTCTAAAGCCTTTATCTGGTCTTGTTTTTGTTGTGCAATGTAATTATAATATTTTACATAATCATTTTTTACTGTCTCTAAAAATTGGTTCTGTTTTGAAATATTTTTTATTTTTTTCTGTTTTTCTAATAACATTCTGCGTTTGGCCTCTATTAATTCTTCTATTTTTAATAATTTTTCATCCTTTTCAACTAAAGACATATTTACAGGAACAATTTTATATTCCATTCTTAAACTAAGCTGTTATTTTATTTTGTTTTTAATATTTTTTGATTTATTGTTTTATTTTATTATTTTTACAACAAATTTAAAATCTTCCTTATATATTATTTAGGATGTCAAAAAACCAATCCGAACCACTACTAGCGCCTGACGATAATCGTTTCGTAATGTTTCCAATTAAATATCAAGACATATGGGAAATGTATAAAAAGCAAGTGGATTGTTTTTGGAGAGCAGAAGAAATAGATTTAACGAAGGACGCGTCTCATTGGGACAGCTTAAATCCAGACGAAAAATATTTTATATCTATGATTTTAGCGTTTTTTGCAGCAAGCGACGGAATTGTTTTAGAAAACCTTGCATCCCGTTTCATGAACGACGTTCAAATTTCCGAAGCGAGAGCATTTTATGGTTTTCAAATTGCGATGGAAAATATACATAGTGAAACATATTCTCTTTTAATAGAGACATATATTAAAGATAAAGACGAAAAAAACAAACTGTTTAATGCAATTGAAAATTTCCCTTGTATAAAAAAGAAATCAGATTGGGCGCAAAAATGGATACATGATAATCGTAGTAGTTTTGCCACACGTTTAGTTGCGTTTGCCTGTGTAGAAGGTATTTTCTTTAGCGGAGCATTTTGTAGCATTTATTGGTTAAAAAAGCGTGGTTTAATGCCTGGCCTTACTTTCAGCAACGAACTTATTTCCCGTGATGAAGCACTTCATTGCGAATTCGCTGTATTGTTATATTCCAAACTTGTAAAAAAAGTGGACAAGGCTCGTATTCAAGAAATTATTAAAGAGGCAGTAGAAATTGAAACGGAATTTATTTGTCAGGCGTTACCATGTCGTTTAATAGGAATGAACTCTGAATTAATGACTCAATATATTCAATTTGTGGCGGATCGCTTATGTGTGCAACTTGGTTACAAAAAAATTTATAATGTTACAAATTGTTTTGATTGGATGGAATTAATTTCTTTAGAAAGCAAGACCAATTTCTTTGAAAAAAGAACAGACGCCTATGCGCTTGCTAATAAAACAAAAAGTGAAGAAATTTTTGAATTTTCAGAAGATTTTTAGAGTTTTGGATTTTTATATGTTTGGATTTTTATATGTTTGGATTTTGTTGATTTACACATTTGATAATAAGTAAAAATATTATTATCAAAATGTTATGTAGCGGCTACGAGTTATAAGCTTTTATCAATGGTTGTTACTTTTGTGATATTCCGAATAATCTTATCTTCCTTTTCCAAATCATTGTTACCAGAACCACCCATAGATTCCACAATCAATTTATTATACTGGTCAGAATATTTGGAATGGTATTTGATACAATCCGGGTGAAGCTCCTTGAACTTGAGTAGCAATCTTTGGTTCTTGGATGCAACGCGTTTAATCATTTTACGAATTTTATTATTCTCATCATCCTTTTCCCATTTATTTTCATCTTTAATGTAAATCGTTTCTCTCTTTTTATCGGTGCAATGAACTGGTCTTTGAGTGATATCCATCTCTTTCAAGTTCTTCACAATAATATTGGAGATGCCTTCTACATAACCTAATTCTCCCACGGTTTCTAAATCACTCAGCTGTAACTGAATAGATTCAACAAAATCCATAATATTCATGGCATCTTTACAAGTCTCGTTCAAGAAAAATTGAAGGTTGAATGCCTTGTTATGTGAATTTGTATTTATTGTGTTATTTGTAATTTGACTATTTTTGGACAATTCAATAATGGTTTTATTTTGTTCTACCAATAATTGCTGTAATTCACTATTTTGTTTCAGAATAGATAAAATCGTGTTTTGGTCTATGTTTACATCTTCTAATTTTATATTATCATTGGGAATATCATCTAATTCAGTTTCACCATTGTGTTGTTTATAAGATATACATTTTGTTTTATGTTTCCATAAACCAGAAGAGGTTTTATATATTTTTTCACAATATTCACATTTATTTTTCTCGTTTTTTTCGGCGAATTTATTTCCATTTATTTCCATTATATTTCCACCGTGACTGACTAAATGTTTACGGGTAGAAAGATGCCGTTTCAAATCCGATAAAAAAGAGCATTTAAAGTGACATTTTGAACACACATAATTATTCTCGTTTTTCTCGTAAAACTCGTTTTCCAAAATTTCCATATATTTCCTAAACAATATTTTTTAGATTCTTTTCCGGAAAATATTTTAAAAATTATCGTCACAAATTTTGAATCATTTTTTTGGTGACCAGATGCTAAATTTCAATTATGCAGCGAAAATTTCATTTTTAGCTATAAAATATTTTGACTTTTCGAAATTGGACAAAAAAAATGTCCAATTTTCAATTTTCAAAAAAACTTTCCCGAAAAATATTCAAAAATCGTTGCTACATGTGTAGGACCGGGTTTTTAGGCGTTTTTCAGAACATCCCTTCATTATGTAGTATTTTCGCCTTTATACCCTTGGAAAAATATATAAAAAATATATAAAAAAATTTATATATATTTACACCCTTGAAGATTGTATCATTTTCACTATGTAATTATTTACAACCACATCGTCAACGTATTAAATGATAAAACATGTAAATTTAAAATGCAATTTGTTCTAAATCTTTAATACTCCAGTATTCACAACCACCACTAGGAATAGGTCTTCTAATAATAAATGGAATTTTCTTTTCTCTAAGCTCTAATTCGGCAATAATGTAACTATCTACAATATTTTCCGGAACTTTAACAAGTGGTTTGGCGCCTGTTTCTATTTGCTTAGCACGCTGTCCCAAAACTCTAGCCTTTTCATATTTTGTTAAATAAGGAATTGTTCTATGTAAAGGGTCTACAATAATACCATCGGAATTTTTAATAACAACAGACATTTTTGAAATTTCTTCATAGTTTTGATTCAAACATTCTGGATGGAATTCGTTTACATAATTTTTTAAAAGTTCACCATCAAATTTTTGTAAATAATTTTCATCATATTCATCGTCATCGTCGTCTTCATCATCATCTACAATAACTTGTTGTTTTTTTGCTTTATTTGTTTTAGATAATTTTGGTTCATTTGTTTTTTCAATTTGTTCTCCGTCTTCGTTTATTTCTATTTCACTATCATCTTCATCTTCACTGTCATTCACTTCATCTACTTCATCATATTCATCTTCTGGAAAATCTGCTACGCCACCAATCTGAGTAACAGCGGCGTCTTCATCTTCATCTTCTTCGTCTTCATCTACAGCGTCGTCTAAATCAGAGTCATCCGCTTCATCGCCAATAGTTTTTTTTAACGATTGTATATTTATAGATGGTTTAAATAATGGTTTTTTTGTAGGGACGGATGATTCACTTTCAGAATCACTATCAGAATTATTAGAACCTTCATAACTATCTTCATCGTAGTCGCTCATTGTTATTATATTAACTATAGATACTTTTAAATATATTATTTCAATTTTCTTTAAAAATAAAAATAATAAAAAATGATTATTTGAGTAAAATAAAATGTAAACTAAAATTTTTAAGCGGTTTCATTTGTTTGCCAAACTGTGTCGCAATCCGAACATAAATATATATATTTCATATTACTATCGTCGTATCTAATATAAATAATTTCTCTTTGCGCGCCTTCTTTATTTGTTGGACACTCTGGATCTGGACATAAAACATTATTGATTCTGGGTAAAGTAGGGTCTAATTTTGTATATTTATTGATAATATGACTAAATGTTTGTTCTGATTTTTTTATATGAGTTTTTGATACACAAACGTTTTCAATGGCAAGCAATTTATCTTCATTTCCACATTTGCGGCAATAATAAACCAATTTATTCGGATCATCGCTATTGATACGAATATAATACATGTTGGAACAGTTAGAACAGAAGTGCATCTTTGATATATATTAATAGTTATAATTATTTATTTAATTCAATTTTCTTTTATAATACAATAAAATACTATAAACATACATATTGTAAAACCAAATAAAACCAAATAAAACCAAATTAAACCACCGTAAAATAAAAAATTGAGTGGGTCTTATAATAGTGCGGTGTATGATAAAATTAGAACTCTTCTAACAAATGGAACACACGATAACTCAAGAACAAGTTTTAAGCTTCGGTATTGAAGCACCAATTTATTACAAATTTATATACTGTGTATTTACAAAAAATAATGAACACGATACAAACTTACAAAGTATATTTAATAATTTCTGCGAAAAATATAACATTACTACCAAAAAGGACGAAATATATTCTCTTATTGAAACTATAAAAACAACCGATAAATCATACAATACATTCAATAATACAGATCCGTACATACTGGGCAATGTATTCTTATTTGTTATTTATTATCTAAAAAATAACAACTCCATATTTAATTATTTGACTATGATGCTTTTATTGATGAAGGCTACCAGCAACGCAAAATTTAGATTAGACGCAACCAAAATACACGAAGATGATAGAGAAAGTGAAGATGCGCTAATTGAAAAAACCATGGATGAATACGAAAGAATAGATAAATTACTCGCTTTAACAAAAAATATTAAAGAACTTACTGATAAACTAGATGATAATAA
>JACCDO010255209.1_pt1 | contig 27978 bp, 23 predicted proteins | sample 7446101 | NCBI WGS metagenome assembly JACCDO01 (sample SAMN15323440, study PRJNA562643) | freshwater metagenome | isolation source: river surface water | place: USA:Blue River Watershed | collected 2017-08-16
AAAAAAATATTATTATTAGTTTATATTATATTATGAGTAATCCTGACGATTTTATATTAGTATTATGTTATGCTAATTGGTGTGGTCATTGCAGAAATTTTTATCATAAAGATAAGAATGACAAACCATTATCTTTACAAGAAATAAAGAATACAATGAAAGGTTTATCATGGCAACAAGTTAAAGCTAATTGCAGTATTAAAGCAACTCAATTTGAAGAAAGTGAACTAGGAGGAAAAGTTAATACTAAAGAAAAACAAAACGATGGTGTAGAAGTTGATGATTTTGATTTAAAAGATTTATCAACTCGTGTTAAAGGTTGGCCAACTATTTTAATTCTTAAAAAAGATAATTCTGGTAAATATGTTTATCATGAAACATATGATGGTGACAGAAAAAAATTAGAATCTTTTGAAAATTTTATTAATCAATGCAAGAGCGGTAAAAAAATGGATGGTGGTAAGAGAAGAAGTCGTAAAGCTGCTAGCAAGAAAGGTAGCAAGAAAATTCAAGATGGTGGTAAGAGAAGAAGTCGTAAAGCTGCTAGCAAGAAAGGTAGCAAGAAAATTCAAGATGGTGGTAAGAGAAGAAGCCGTAAAGCTGGTAGCAAGAAAACAAAGAAAGGAACAAAGAAAGGAAGTAAGAAATGATAAATTTTAAAAACAAATAAGTGATTTATCTTTAATTAAACCTAATTTATTAATAATTTCTTGATTTATATTTTTTTTATTTATTTTATTAGTATTCTCAATTTGAAGCATAATTTTATTAATTAAATTAAAATCAATTGGTTTTATTATTGCTCCATTCATTCCGGTTTCTTTAAATTTAGAAACGGCGGATAAACTATTATCCCCTGTATATGCAAATATTAATGCATTTGATTTAAATATATCTTTAATAAAATCAGCTAAATCAACTCCATCTATATCACCAATGTGATAATCTAAAAATATTATGTCATAATTATGATTTTGAATATTTGATATACATCTAACTCCTTCATTTAAAGTTATTACATTATGTCCTCTTAATTCAAGAATTTCTTTAAATAATTCAGATGCATTCTCATCGTCATCAACTATAAGTATATTTAGTTTAAGACGTTTATTATACTCGTTAGAAGTTATATATCTTACCTCACACATTATATATTATATTAGATATTAATATTTATATTTATAATTAAAGCCATAATAAATATAGCCATAATAAAGCCATAATAAAAATTGATAAAACAACATTTTAGACTTTAAAGCAAATATAATGAATTATTCAATATATAAAATGTCTAAATCTTCAACTAAAAATACTACTCGTAAATCGACTAAAGCCACTAAGGGTTCTGTTGGTTTCATTCATGGTGGAACATTCCGTCAAGGACTTTTCCGCATTTTTAAATCTGATGAAAAAGACCCTAGTGATACTCTAGCTGAATTTCATGAATATTATGGACAAAAACTTAGCGGACGTTATGTAAATGTCGAAAGTGTAGATGATATTTATGAGAAATTTCTCGAACATTATGAAAAAGAAAAAGTAAATGGAACAGAAACAGTATTTAAAACTTCAACTATGAAGAGTGTATGTGATAAACTCAAAGAAATTGCTGAAGTATCTAAGTGTCATCTAATTAAGACTGATTCATCTGAAGAAGGTGAAGAAGCTGAAGATGCCGAAGAAGCTGAAGAGGCTGAAGAAAAAGAAACTAAATCTTCTAAATCTTCTAAACCTGCTAAAAAGGAAGAAGCTAAACCAAAACAAGCTTCGAGTAAGAAAGCTAAAAAGGAAGAATCTGAATCAGAACATTCTGAATCAGAACATTCTGAAGAGGAAGAGGAAGAAGAGGAAGAAGAAAAACCAGCTCCTAAATCTTCTTCAAAGGCTAAGACTCCTGCTAAGAAGGGTAAGGCTGATAAGAAAGAAGAAGAATCAGATGATGAAGGTGAAAAACTTCAAAAGAAAACTAAATCTTCTGGAAGTGAAAAACCTAAGAAATCAGGTAAAGGTAAGTAAATATTTTTTTATAAATTAATTAAATTTTGACAATATAGTTAAAATATTTGTATCATCAAATGGTTTTATTAATATATTATCAAAATATACATAATCATTTTTAATTAATTGTGTATTTTCATTTCCAGTTGTTGCTATAACTATATTTTTATATCCATTATCTTTTATTATTCTTGTTGCTGTATATCCATCTATATTACCCATATTTATATCCATAAATATTATATCATAATTATTTATTTTACATAAATTAATAGATTGTTCGCCATTTAACGCAATCTCAATTGTTAAATTACAATTATATTTTAATGATATATTTTGTAATATTGTTTTTAACAGTATTGCATTATTTTCTATGTCATCTACTATTAATATATTTTTATTTAAATTAATTATTGGATTGAATATACTATTAATATTAAATGAATATCCTAACTTTATTGGATGTATTAAACTAAATTTAGAACCTTCTCCGTATTTACTTTGAATAGTTATTTCTCCTCCTAATAAATGAGCAAGTTTTTGACATATAAATAATCCTAAACCATTACTATCACTTCTTTCTGATGATTCTATAGTTTGACCAAAATATTCAAATAATTGATTAATTGATTCTTCTTTAATTCCAATCCCTGTATCTTCTACTTCAAAATATATATTTAACTCTGAATACTTTATATTGATTTTAATATTATTTTTTTGTGTTTTTTTAGAATATTTTATTGAATTTGTTATTAAATTCATTAATATTTGTTTTAATCTCATTTCATCAGTAAATATATATGTTGGAACATTTGTATCAATATTTATATGTATTATATGTGAATTATTAATATATATATCATTAATTTCATTAATTATATTTTCAATAAATAATTTAATATTTATATTTTCTATATTTAGATTCATTTCATTTGATATAATTTTATTTAAATCTAATATATCATTTATAATTTTTTTCATTTCATTTGATGATTGGGATATCATTTTAATATATTTATCAATTTGTTGACTATTATCTGTTATTTTTTTTGATAATAATGCTGAAGCTAGATTAATTGTTTGTAATGGATTTCTTAATTCATGACTTAACATTGCAATACTATTTGTTGAATTAGATTGATTTGAATCGTTATCTATAATATTAAAAGTAAATATATTATACTTTGTATTTAAATATTCAATTGAATTTATTATTATATAAATTTTATAGTTATCTATATTTAGCTTTATCTTTTTATTCTTCATAAATTTATCACTTATTAAACTTTGTAAATGGGGTAAATAATTTAATATTGATACATTTATATAACTATTTTTATTGATATTATTAATATTTTTAAGAAAAATTTTTGCCGATTCATTTAGATATGTTATAATTAAGTTATCATTTGTTATTAATATATTTGTGCTTATTGAATTAAATATATGTTTCATTAAACTTAATGAATTAGTATTATCTATTATATAATATTTTGAATTATAAATCAATAAAGATAAATATGTTAAAAATAAATTATAGTTTGTTTCTTCTTCTTGAGATAAAGTTAAATTAAAAGTAACAGTAAAATAACCTACTATAGTTTTATTAAATTTTAGTTCTCGTGAATTTATAAAACTATTATTTGATAATGAATAATAATTAAATTTTTTTGGATTTATATAATTGATACAATTATCAATAAAATTATTTATAAAAATATTACTCTCTATTCCATTTATATATGATTCATAAGCATCATTAAAATATTTTATTATAAGCATAATTATATAATGAACATTTATTTATTTATATTAGTATTAGTCATACTTGTTTGGATTGCGATATCTTTAATTAAAAAGTCAAATGAAAATTTTGATGGTATTAAATTAGAAAATATAAAAGAAGGTACACAATCATTTGATGACAAATTATTTAATGACGTAGTTATGTATAAAAGTAGTTTAACTGATGAGTCTAAATCTGGTTTATATGAATGTTTAGAAAAATGTAAAGGAACTTGTGTTGAATATGGTGTAACTGGAAACGCATTTTGTTTTCCTAAAAAATAGGATTGTATAACAATACTATTTATAAAAAACATTATGCATTTAACGACCCTGTGAGGGATATATTTTGTTTTCCTAAAAAATAGGATTGTATAACAATACTATTTATAAAAAACATTATGCATTTAACGACCCTGTGAGGGATATATTTTGTTTTCCTAAAAAATAATCGTTTGAAAAACATTATATTTTTAGTAAAATAATGTGCATTTTACGACTCTCATGAGGGAATATATTTTGTTTTCTTAAAAAAATAAAATAAATTTTGTTTTTTTTCATTATTTTTAAATAAAATTATATAGTTTTTATTAATTAAAATTTAATTTATCTTATAAAAATAGTTTTGTTATAACATTTTTAATATATCTAAAAAAAATAAAATATATATAATAATTATATAATTATGGTATTCAAGAGCAATTTTGCCCACAATTTTACATTTCATGTATCAAATGGTGCTGAAACTGATTCAAATGGAACAATTTTAGATATTTCTGGTATTGGTGCTGATTTATCTGGCACAACTATGCTTAAAATCGCTCCAATTGATAATGCATATTCATTTTACACACTTTTAGATCTTAGCGGAAACAATATCACAAAAGCTGACTGCAGTGGATTTAATATTATTCGTGTTGCAAATGGAACAATTTTAGGTGTTGGTTATATCTCAAATCCATCATCAGTTAATGCTTTTACTTGCGATACAAGTGGTAATTTATGGGTTGGTGGTAATGCTATGAATGTTAGTCGTAGTGCACAAAATTCAGTTATTGCAAATACTGAATCAATGTTTATGATTCCTTATAATACACCAACTCTACCAACTGCTTTTCTCAATGTTGATGTAAGTGGTTGTAATGATATTTGCCGCGTAAGAAATCTTATGATGGCAACTGTTGTTGATGTTTCAGGTATATGCCATAACTGGGCATCAGGAACAGATTCATCACTTACTGTTGATTCAACAGTTTTTCCAAGACTTACTGGTGCAACTGCTGCATTTAATGTATATACTTCACCCCAAGCTGGTGGTGGTAGTGCACCTACAGGAGTAACTAAAGCAGATGTTTCTGGTCACAGATTAGTTGCTTTTGAACGTACAGGAACAAATGGTTATGATGTTAGTGGTTTTTATATTGTTCGTCAAAATACATCAAATGGTAATAGTGCTACCGCTTCAGACACAACTGGTTTAGCTAGTGGTATAAATCCAGGTATTAAATATGATATATCTCTTAACAAAATAGCATTTGAAGAATCAAGAAACCAATTATATGTTGGAACAAGCAATGCTGGTGCAAATTCTAAACTTTTAATTGTTCCATTAGATATATCATCAAATGTTATTGCTACACATGATATTTCATATAACGCATTATTTTCATATGCTGCTCCAACATCAACTACATCTGGTGCTGTTGACGGTTCTGGATTTATGTTTGTATGTAGAAATCCAACTTCTATTGGTGCAAGACCACAAATCTACCTTGATGCATCCGGTGAAAGTTTTGATATCTTAACTTTATCTGATGTTAGTGGAGTAAATGCTATGACTTCTGTTATGGCATCTAATGGCACAAGTAACTATAACTATTTATATTTAGTTGATGCTTCAAGAAATACAGTTGGTGCAACTGATACTAGAATTAAAACAAAGATAGCTAAATTAAGCTTAAGCTCTCGTAACTCAAATGATGGTGAATATGTAGATGGTTCAGGTGTTACATTTTTATTTAGCAATGATGGTAGTGAACTTCAATCACAAATATCATCTGCATATGTTAAAGATATTCAACGTGATACTTGTGGTAATATATTTATTTGTGGTCATCAAATAAAAACAATTATTGATACACAAGTTTTAAGTGATTTATCAAGATTTAATACAACTCTCGAATTTAATGGTCCTTCTACACTTTATGCAGGAATACGTAACGCATTTTCAGTTGACTCTACTTTGTTACAAGCTGCTTGGTCTCCCAAATCAGTAACTGAAAAGGCCAAACCAATAATTGGAGTAAGAGTTACTTTTTAATTAAAATAATTTAATAATTTAATAAAAAATTGAAATTTATATTTATTTAATCATCTCATAGTCTTTATTTTTGTTATAACTTTTTTACAATGGCTTTCTTACCCATATTTCAATCTCCGTTTACTTCATCGATGCAATTGCATCAGGCTGCTTTTCAACAAGCGGCTTTTCAGCAACCTGTTTACATGCAAGTTGTTATTACGCCAACAATTCAATATGTTGGCTGTGTTCTCATTGCAAATGGGCGTAGTGGTTCGTATGGAAGGGATATTATTATGCCCTTTTCGCATACCAAGAATGCATATGACGTATTGGGTGGGGATATTTCTGGAAATGACGACCCGTGCAAGTGCATCAATTCGCTGATGTCTCAGTTTGGAATTCACATCAATTGTCATACACAGTTTTTTGACATTACGAACGATTCAAATGGCAAACTGTGCCGTATCTACATTGTTCGTCTTGGAGATATTTCTGTCTCGCAATTGACACAGCGGATTGTGTATAACCCGGTTTTGTCCGGTGCTTATGCACATCTCAATCGTTTCCCTCTTAATAATCCCATAAATACGCACACTAATATCGACTCAAATGGACACCCAAAAGCATTTTTGTCTTTTGCTTCCAAAATCATGAAAGTTGTAAAACAATCTTAATTTTTTTATAGTTTTTTGTTTGTCTTATTTTTAATCGCGTTTTAAATGTGAAAGTGTATGTAAATCACTTAAAAAATAATCACCATATAATAGTAGTCATAGAGTGTGACTGTCAAAAGATTAATTAATTCAATTAAATGGGGTCGGTTTGTAAGTAGCGGTTGATGTGGTAGTAATATATTGAATTATTTTGCATAATAATTTTTTTAAATTATAAATGAACTTTTGAAATTAATATAGGTCCAACTCTATGAAGGTTTTTTACATCTGTATTTTCCAATTAAGCTATGGTTCCATAGCTCAGTTGGTCAGAGCACTGTGCTTATAACGCAGGGGTCGTGGGTTCGAGCCCCACTGGGACTACTAAATAGCAAATCAAAAAAATATGATAAATGATAATGAATTATTGAAGATTGGCCAAAATATTTAAAAATGATAAAAAGTGATATAAAGATAAAGTAATATAATAATATTGTGAATGAAATGAATTGATAAATTGGATTTAGATATATATCTAACATTTAATTCAAAGAATTAAATGGTAGGTTTCCCGAGTGGTCAAAGGGGTTGGTTTTAAGCACCAATACGTAAGTTTCGTAGGTTCGAATCCTGCACCTACTATTTGCCTCCATGATGTATTGGATAGCATGCAAGACTTCTAATCTTGTCGGCGGGGTTCGACTCCCCGTGGAGGTGCTTTTGTTAGTTTATATCTAACTGTATACTCTTAGATTATACAGGTAGGTTTTCCGAGTGGTCAAAGGAGCTGGATTTAAGCCCCAGTACGTTAAGTTTCACAGGTTCGAATCCTGTACCTACTATTCGCCTCCATGATGTATTGGATAGCATGCAAGACTTCTAATCTTGTCGGCCGAGTTCGACTCTCGGTGGAGGTGCTTTAATGTAATTAAATATTAATTACATTAATAAAAAATGATTTAAAAAGTGCTTGAAACTCAAACAATATTATATCTAAGTTCGGTAGGTTTCCCGAGCGGTCAAAGGGGTAGGTCTTAAGAACCTATATCGTAAGATTTCGTGGGTTCGAATCCCGCACCTATCATTTACTGTGTTTTATTTATTAAATATATATTTTATTCAATAAACTTATTATCTAATCTCAATTCTGAACACATATTTAATATAATTTTTTTATGAGTATTCGGATTAGTGATAAATGCATTTACATCCAACAACATACCTTGTTTTTCCATAATATAATCAGTAATATTTATATTTTTCTTTATTTTATTTTCATTATACATATCTAATAATTTTAATCTATAAATATCCATAACATTTAACATATATTTCATCATCATATCTATAGTATATTTTTTCATTTGTAAACCCTTTTTATCGTTATGCCAGATATCTTCTATTTTAGTTGCATAATTTCCTCTTGATGAATCTATATTAAATACACTTTGTGATTTTTGGTCTTCTTTCTTTATAAATCTTAAAATAACTTTAGATAATGAATGTATGAGTTTTCTTTTTTGAAAATCACTAAATATTCTCATAAATATTTTATTATCTGGATCATCTAATTTTAAATTATATTCTTCTTCCAAATGTATTCGAAAATCTTTCTCATCTATATAATCAATTGATGGTGTATCTTTAAAGTTAGTATTTAATATAGATAATATTGATTTCTTAATAACTCTTGCTTCTTTAACTATTGTTTGAGTATTTTGATTATTAACTTCTTTTAATTTTTGTATTTCTTTTCTCAATTCATCATTTTGTTTAGAAAGATTATTCTGATTTTCTACAATTGTTAACATTATATTACCATTAGTATTTACATTATTAGTTATATTATTAATTATATTATTACTATCACTATTATTATCATTTATATTTTCTGTTTTTATTTTATTTTTTTTATGTTTTTGTGTTGTTAAATGAGAATTATAATTTGCTAAATGTATTGTTGTAAAATTACAAATTTTACAATTATGAACTGTCATTAATAATATTTGTATATAATATATTTTTATATATTATACTTTCCTATTAATTTAATATAAATTAATGTTATCAATATATATTCTTTTATATTCTTTTACCATATTTTTAATAGGAAAGTAACGACATATACAAAAATATTAATATATGATTTATAAAAAGTAATATATATTACATTTTACAGTTTATCATTTTTGTCTTCTCTATCACTTTCCTATTGATTGATTTTGTTGCTTCTATTACTTTCCTATTAAAATTTTCTTGTTAAAACGATAGGAAAGTAATAGAGATAACTAAAATTTTAAAAGTAAAAAAATAGGAAAGTGATAGAAGAAACAAAATCAAAATTTTAAAAAGTGATAGAGAAGACAATAATAGACTTTTTTAAAATTATGGGTGGACTGGCCATTTTTTTGATCTAAAAAAATCTATTTTTTACTAAAAATTTCTTTCCTAGAAAAATGAAAAGTGTTATAATATCAAAAGTCATTTTTTGAAAATATCAAAAAAAAATATTTTTCCGGGAAAAATTAGAGTCAAAAAAGTTTTTTTGCACAAGAGTTGTTGAAAAATATTTTTTTGACTTTGTATCCTTATATACCAAAAAATATGCTGTTATATATGCACTTTTTATTGTAATTATTTATATTTGATATATATTTTACATATAAAAGTATTAGAAGCAACAACAATAAACTATTATTAATATAATTTTAATATATTATTATAATTATAGTTACTATAAAAGTTGTCGTATGTATTACTTTTATATGTTTATAAATTATGTAAATATATATGTATAAACAATAATTGTTTTAAGTTATTATTAATAAAGTTATTATTATAGTTATAGTTACTATAAAAGTTGTTGTATGTATTACTTTTATATGTTTATAAATTATGTAAATGTATATGTATAAACAAGAATTGTTTTAAGTTATTATTAATAAAGTTATTATTATAGTTATAAATAAAGTTATACGTATATATAAAAGTAATAGAGAATACAAAATATATGTTTAAAAATTTAGTACGCGCGCGCCCACGCGACCCCCCTCATCATCTCTGATAATCTTGTAAATAATATTTTTTTTATTAAAATTAAAATTATTATTAAAGTTCTCTTAAAGTTCTCTTAAAGTTCTCTTAAAAGTTATGTTTAAAGAGTTATTATTAGTTATATAAAATTAGTATTACATAAAAAGTAATAGAGACTACAAAATATATGTTTAAAAATTTAGTACGCGCGCGCACATGCGAGGGCTATGTCATCTCTGATAATCTTGAAAATAATATTTTTTTTAAATATTATTTTATTTGAGTAATAAATTTTTTAGATTCTACTAAATCAATTTCTTCATATGTTTCATAAGAATATTCAGAACACATAGATATTGTATCATTAATATTAGAATCATTACAATCATTGCAATCATCACTAGAATCATCATTAGATTCATCATTAGTTTCATCATTTGAATCATCATTTGAATCATGATTAGAATTATCATTAGAATTATCACTTGAATTATCACTTGAATTATCACAAGAATCATTAAGTTCACTAATCATTTTATACATATCAAATGATTTATTCTGTTTACGTTGATAATTTTTATTTAATCTTAATTTTAATTCTAATTTTTTTATATCTCTTATTAATTCTAGTTGTTTAGTTTTTTGTTTTTCAACTTCTAGTTGAATTTTACTAATATTATTAGTTTTATTATTAGTTTTATTATTCATTATCATTATTATAAAATATATATAATTAAATTATATAAAATCTGAACACACAAAGTTCACACAAAAACGCAATAAAAACAAATAAAAATTGATATACTAATACAATAAAAATAATAATATTTAATATATCAAAAAATGTCAGATTTACTCACAAGTTTAAATCAATATTCAATACCAGAACACATATTAGAACAAATTAAATTATTACAAGATAAAGTTAAATTATTAGAAGATAAAGAAAAATCGACTGAATATTTTAAAAACAAAGTTAAAACAATATTTAGTTTTGTAAAATATTTAGATAATATTAATAATACTTCATGTAAAATATATGGTTCATTTGTAAGAAAATATATTGAACGTTGTTATATGTCAATATATGATAATACTAAATATGGTATATTAGAAAATCATGATGTAGATATCGCAGTTTTTGATAATCTATATGGTGATATATATGATAATATATATGATAATAATGATGAATGCAAAAAATATGATATTAAATATAAAGAATTAATAAATATTCTTAAGAATTTAGATACTACTTTTAATAATTATATTATTCATGAAATAAATGATAAAACTAAAAATATTCCTCATAATGAAATTATATTATTAAATAAAAATAATCAGGATAAAATAAAAATAGATTTACTTGCATTTAATTTCATACATAAATGTGATAATTGTGATTGTGATAATTGCAATAATAAAAGTAGTGATTTTGATGTTAATAATATGTATATGACAAGTAAATATATTAATTTACAGGATAATGTTAATTTTTATGATATTCAAGAAAATATAATGAATAAAAGTGCTATTAGTTATTATCCAATGCAATTATTAAATGATAACTTAAAAATATCAATGGAAAGAAAAACAAAAGTAGTAATATATAATCATTTTATTAAGTTTATAACATTTAGAACAAAAATATATCTTAATGGTTATAATAAAATAATTGCTGATAAAAAATGTAAATTATATAAAATAGAAGTGGAAACTAAAGATAATTGTCCAATAATTGATGCAGAACCACCATATATTAATTTGCACCTTACATGTTCTCACATTATTAGTTTAATGGCATTTGCACAAATAGTTAATATTAGATCATCTGAATATACAGAATCTATTTTATGTCCTTATTGTAGATCAGATTTAATACCATTAGTTACAGATGATGAATTAATAATAAATAATAATATTTTAATGTCACCAGAAAATATGTCAATTATTTCAGGTATATTACAAGGACATACTTTAGATGAAATAAATGATTCACATGAAAATGGTATATTATATGTGCAACCTGTAGTATATATTGATAATAATATTGATAATAATGATAATTATATAGATAATAATTTTAATGATAATAATTTGAATTATGATAATAATGATAATTATATAGATTTAGAAAATGATGATGAAGAAACTATTATTAGAAATATGCAACAAATAATAGATAACTTATCACCTCATCAAACTGCAGAAATATATTTAAATTATTTGAATAATAATCAAATTAATGTAATTAATGAAATAAATGATATTAATGATATTAATGAAATAAATGATATTAATGAAATTAATTATATAAATGATGTTGATGATTAATATAAAAAAAATATATATTATTATATAAAAAGAATGAAGTATATTTGCGATGGACAAAAAACAGAAAAAGATAAACTATGTATTGAAAATGAAGACGGAGAATTTGAAAATAAAGATTTATGTGAAAAAATATGTTTAAATAGAGTATTAGATAATGAAATTGCAGATTGGAAAAATTTATTTACAGAATTATTTAAATTAAATATTAATATTTATTGTAAAGGAGGGTCTACATTAGGATTAGTAGTTTTACAACAATTATTAATTAAAGCAAAAGAACAAAAGTCTATTCCACTTGCACATGAAATGATAGAAACATTTGGTGAATTAAGATTAATTAAAGATTGGGATTTTACAATATTATTAGAACCACCAATAGAATATCAAACAGTAATAAGTATTGGAGAAAGATTTAATTTTAAAAATGAAGCAAATTTATTCCCTATATTAAGAAGAAGACCAAATATTAAAATAGCAGGAGAACATTTATTTGAATTATCAATTAAGAATCATGAAAATATAAGTGATTTAGAATTACCATTAACAACACTAAAATTTAAAATTACACCAGTTAATATTGATAATTTTTTTATTTTAACAAAATATTTTTTAGATTTAGAAAAAATAGAAATACCTGGAATATTAGAAATAATTAATACATTTGATTTTAATTCAGATATACGTAGTATAAAAGATGGTTTTTTTAATATTGAAGATACACCTATTGATTATGGCGGATTATCAGAACCATTAATTGAAATACTTAATAGTATGACAAGAGAAATTGAAATTGAAGAAATAAGTCCAGAAAATTTTATTCAATTCTTAGTTACTCAATTCAAAGAACCTGATAGATTAATAGTTAGATTTTTTGGGAAAAATATTAAAAAAAGTAAAAAGATTAAAGATTTATTTAATATGTATAAAATAACTTTACCGTCGTGGTTACTTGATGATACAAAATTTGAAAAAATTAAAAAACTAGTAGATATATTTTTGTTAAAAATTAATAATTATATTAATCATATTTTTGACAGAGAATTATATGATAGTTGTATTGAATTTATGACTCATGATATTAAATATATCTATGATGATCCTTTTTATAAAATTGGGAAAAATAAAAGAATACCAAGCGACTCTAGAATTTTATGTGTAGAAAAGATGAAAGTTTATCATAATAAATTAACAAATTTCTTTAGAAATGTTAATTTAGGTAGAATGGATAAATATGTTTCTGAACCTGAATATTTTAATTTTTTTATTAGTTTTGTACCAAATGATAAAATTAAAATGTTATATGATCAGATAATTAAGATTAATGATGATAGTGCAAATTTATTAAAACCAGCCAAGAAAAAAAAAATTACTATTAGCAATTTATTATCAATAAAACATCAATCAAAATATTCTAATTTTATATCAGTATTTAAACCATGGGAAAAACAAGATAATTATAAACAAAAATATAATAAATATAAAATTAAATATTTAAGATTAAAAAAAATGATGGAATAATAAATTATTTAAAAATAATTCTAGCCTTGAATTTTTGCCCTGATTTTTATTATAGGTTGTGGAACAACCTATAATAAAAATTGACATAAATACCAATTAAACAAATAATGTATATATTTATTTATAATAACTAATAAATGACTTCATATTATGATAATTCAGACTTAGTCAATTTGGCTGATAAAGTTAAAGACTTATATAAAAACCCCGAAATTACAAATTATGTTCATAATGGTAAGAAACTACCAATTAAATATAAACGGTTATTTGAGCGCTCCTTAGTATGTTCTAATATTCAAGGTGAAAAATCACTATATGTAATACTAACTAATGCTATTAAATATAGTTTTTCTCAAGCAATTCAAATAAATAATTCAACTGAATTACGTATGTATCGTGAGACATCTGAAAGATCTAAACTTGTATTAGCATCATATAATAGAAAACTTGAATTAGGTGATAAATCAATAATTTCTGAAATAGAAAAAAAAGAGGAAGAACTTAAATTAATTCAAAAAAAGATTGATGAAATTGCAACATTGTCAACACTTAAACCTGAAATAAATAAAAACATATTAAATACAGCAGAAGAAGCATATAATATATTATTGCGAACAGATAAAACACCATATTATTTTTATCTAGAAATTTGTAGAAAACTTGGCAAACGTGTAAATCTTGACCAACAATTTACGGGTTTTCGTGATAAAGATAAACCCAATAATAAGAATTTTAAAAAGGATGATAAAAAAGATGATTCTGATGATGAAGATTATCGTAATTATTTAGAAATGAATGTAAAAAAGTCAGCATATGTTCCACCAGCATTTAGAAAAAATAATTTACAAGATAAATTATCACGTGTAGATAATATAATTAAGAAAGAAGAAGAAGAACAAACTAAAATTATTAAAAATGAAGAAAAAGAAAAGGAAAAAGAAAAAGCAATAACTCAGGTAGAATTATTTCCTACATTAAACTTACAAAAAAATACAGAATCAAAACAAACAACAAAAGTTCAACTAGGTGCTTGGGGTAAAAAACTTGTAATTGAAAAAGCAGAAGAACCTAAAGAAGAAAATAATAAACAAGAAAATAAAGAAGAAAATATATTAACAAATACAACTGATACAACACCTATAGTTACAACATCAGCAACTTTGACAACAGCAACAAAAGAAGAATGGGGTGAAAGTGCTTGGGAAACAATGGAAGAATACTAATTTTATTTATACTTTACTTTATTTAAATAATAAATAATTATTATTTAATTATTATGACAGACCAAATAAATATATTAGATTTTTCAGTTAATAATAAATTTATTGATAATGATGAATATAATTTTAGTGAAAAAGAAAAAGATATTAAAAATAATGATAATAAAAATAATATTAATAATAATGATATTAAAACAAATTTAATTGATTTTAATATTGAAAATCAACAAAAACAACAAAATCAACAAAATCAACAAATTAAACAAGATAAAGAATTAATAAAAACTAAAAAGCAAAAAAATGATAAGGATACAATATTAACAATAGATAATGATCCAGATGATTCAAATGATACAACTGCTAGCAGAGACATTGATGATAGCGATAAAAGTATAGAAAATCCTACAACAACTATGTTAGCATTAAAGAAAATAGGAAGTAGAACATTTAGAACACAAATAATGACACAATATATTAGACCACGTATAGAGAAAGATATTAATAATTGTTTTATATGGAGAGATAAGTGGAGTAAAATATCTAATACATTTTTTTCAATGTCTGAAATAATATGTATAATTCAAACTATTATGGCATTTACGGCATCATCATATGATATGAAACTATTATCTTTCTTAGCTGGTATGTTAGGAGTATTATCTATATCATTTAACAGATTTGGAACATATGCTAGAAATGCATCAAGTGAAAAAACATCACAGTTAAATGAAGTTTTAGGAACTATAGGTATAAAAGATGCAGTTCCTGATTTGATGGATAATGATTATTCTACGCCAGATGATAAAAAGAAAAAATAATATATATTATAGATTATAATGACAGAACTATATGAATTAAGTTTATTTATATTTACACGTGATTTAAGATTATATGATAATACTAGTTTAAATGCTGCATTAAAGAATTCAGAAAAGGTTATTCCAATATTTATTCTAAATCCATCTCAATTATCAGATAAAGATAACACTTATAAATCAGATAATTGTGTTCAATTTATGATGGAATGTTTAGATGAATTAAATGGAGATTTAAAGAAATTAGGTTCAAAATTATATTATTTTTACGGTGAAACAGAAGATATAGTTAAAAAGATAATAAATTATCTAGATAAAAAAGATATGAATTTAAATGCAATATTTATAAATAAAGATTATACACCTTTTGCCAAAAAACGCGAAGCATCTATTCAAAAATTATGTAAATCAAATGAGTTAGATTTCATATGTTTAGAAGATTATATGTTAACTGGTTCAAAAGAAGTTACTAAAGGTGATGGAGGACAATATTTAAAATTTACACCATATTATAGAGCGGCGTTAAAGATGAAGAAGAGAGAAATAGATACAAAGAAATATAAAAATTATATTAAAACATTAACATTTCCATTTGAATATAAAAAGTCAATACATTCATTTTATAAAGAGAATGAAGATGTATGGGTTAGAGGTGGAAGACGTAATGCATTGAAAATATTAACTAAAATTAAGAATTATAAAAATTATAACAAAGATAGAGAATTTCCATCTTTATTAGGAACTACAAGTTTATCAGCATATTTAAAATTTAATGTAGTTTCTATAAGAGAAGTTTATAAAGCATTTACAAAGAATTTACAATCATCAAATCATTTAATTACACAATTATATTGGAGAGATTTTTATATGCAGATTATGGATAATCATCAAGTAATAAGACATTCGATGAAAGAAGCGTATAATAATATTAAATGGAATAATAATGCCGGATATATTAAAAAGTGGAAAGAAGGTATGACAGGGATACCCATAATAGATGCAGCAATGAGACAAATGAATTTAACAGGATGGATGCATAACCGTTGTAGAATGATAGTTAGTAATTTCTTTGTTAAAATAATGCAATGTGACTGGATGATTGGTGAAAAATACTTTGCACAAAAACTAGTTGATTATGATCCAGCAAATAATAACGGTGGTTGGCAATGGAGCGCATCAACTGGAACTGATTCACAACCATATTTCAGAGTATTTAGTGCATGGAGACAAGCAGAACAATATGATAAAGAATGCGAATATATCAAGAAATATATTCCAGAATTAAAAAATGTAGATAATAAAACAATATTAAAATGGGAAACTTTATATAAAGAAAATAAGGATGTAGATTATCCAAAACCCATGATAGAGGATTTTGGTGCAGAATTTAAGAAAACATTAAAATTATACGCAAGAAGATAAATTTATTTATAAATATAAAACATATTTTGTATACATTTATTTTCTACTTCTTTATCAAATTTTTCAACATCAAATTTATAACTTTGTAAATTAATATATTTTTCTGTTTGTTCAATATTTGTATCAGGGGGTTTACTTACAATTGATTGATATGGTAAAACTCTATAAAATACACTCTTAAAAAAATCCATTATATAAATAAAATTATAAAATAAAATAAAAATAAAATTAAAATAAAAATAAAAAAAATCTATAATTATAATTATATAAAAATGTCATACTATGAAAAATATTTAAAATACAAAAATAAATATTTAAATTTAAGTAACAAACAAAATAACTTTAATATTCAACAAGGTGGTGCTATAAATATTCAAAATGGAAATATAAATACTGATATAACAAATATGGTATCATTATTTGCATTAAGAAGAAATAAATTTTCTAGTTATAGAATTCTAAATGAAATAAATTTAACAAATGAAAATCATTCAGTTGAATTACAAGTAGATAATGGTTTTATTACAGTTGATTTTAATCCAACTTCAAATGAAATAACTAGCACTATTAGACCTAATAATAATAGTATATATACATCTGAATTAAATTTAAATAATAAAACAAAAAAATTTATTATTATAAGAAGAACTGATACAGAAATATATCAATTTACTATTACAGCTAATTATGAAACTGGATTAAATCAAACGAATTATATTGAAACAACAACACCTGCTAATTTTTCTATAACAATAAATAAAAATGGTCAAACTGATTTATTTGAAGGAGAAGTTACTATTAGATTAGAAGTTAGTCCAACATGTAATTTTGATTTTACAATTAATAAGATAAATAATGAAAATTGTTCTTTTAAGTTTATTACTAATAGTGTAGAATCGTTTTTCTTAAAAGATTTTAATTTTCAAGAATCATATGATAGAATGAAAGAATCCAGATATAATGCATGTATAGAAAGCACATTATTAAATAAACACATATACAATACATTATATACAAATGAATCATTAAACAATTCTGCACAATTATTAAATACTTTAAATCGTTATGGAGGTATATTAGAAGAAATATTAAAATATAAATATACTAATAATACAAATATAAGAAATATTTGTTCAAATGAAAATGAAAGAAAAAAAATATTAAAAAATGTAATGAAAAGAATAAATACAACTTTTAAAGAAGATGAATTTTTAATTAAAAATAGTTCAGACCGATTTATTACATTAACACAATTAAATTTAAATAGTGTTATAGATAATAGTGATTTTAAAATTGTTTTTGATACAGGTAATTCATCTGTAACAACAATTGGTATTGATTTAGTTGCGGCATTAGGATTAAGAGAAAAACATATATTTGATACTAAATCATTTGGAGTAACAGGACATTCGTCAATAAATAACACATATGTAGATGTTGAATTAAAGATGAATCCAAATAATACAAATATAAGTTTAGAATCAGATAAAATATATAAATTTAAAGCAATGGTAACTCATAATTCATTAAAAAATACTTTATTATTAGGTCAAAGTGCAGAAGGATTAAAATCATTTTTTGATAATTCTTATTGTGTTGGTTTTAATTTTTTAAGACAAAAATCAGATCAAGAAATGAATGAAATAAAAGAACAACTAAATATTTTTCTTAGAAATATATTTGAAATATTATGTATAACTGTTTATTTATTTTTAAGTGCTAAATATAATACTATAGATGTTAGATTATTAAATACATTTACAAAACAAATTGTTATTAGAATATTTAGAGAAGCACAAGAAAATAATAATACAGGATTACCCTTCGATCCACATTTTAGTATTACTACATTATTAAGTTCATTAAAAGATTTTGATGAAAATTTAGATAGTTTTAATTTTAATGTTAGAAATGATAATAAAGTCAGTCGTATGTTACCACATAATGAACAAAGATATAGAGATTATATAGTTCAATTATTAGATAAATGTGATTTTATTTCGAATGCAAATATCACTGGTTCAATTAATAGATTATTAGATTCTACTTTAACTTTTAATATTGATACTACTCTTATAATAAATCACGGGGAGCTAGATATTAATGCAAATCATAATGATTCTAATCCTACTAATAAAACAACATTTGATTTAAATGCAAATGGAATATATATATTAATTCTTAGATTAATTAGTATAATAGATATTTTTATAAAAATAAAATATAATACAAACATATATATTACACCAGGTAGTTCTGATATAAAACGTAGAATTATTAAAATTACAAAAATAATTAAGAAATAAAAATTGAAATAATTAACATTATAATATATTAATTAATAAATATTAATATTAATTAATTTAAAATGACAACAAACTATGTTATTGATCCTAATCATGAAAAGTTTATTCATGATTTTAAAATAAAATCTAATATTGATTTTGAAATTTTAAAAAAAGATAAAATAAATAAAATAGATAATATAGATAATATAGATAATGATAATTATATTAGTCTATTTATAAATTTTTCTCAAAATTCAAATTCATATAGTAATTTTTTAAAAGATAAAGAAAAGTTTATAGGTAAAATTATTAAAATATTTTTATTACGTAAAGACGGTATTATTGAAGAACTACTCGGACCATTATATGTCGATAATGAAAAAATAAATATTATATATTCCGGTATAGGAAATATGAAATTTGATTATTATACTGGTTATTTAGAAAGTATTAATGAATACATAAATATTAATTCAATTAAAAATTCATTAATATATTACTAAAGAATTCTTTTTTTATATATTTTTACTTTATCTACTTTATTCTTTTCAACTTTATCAATCATTTTAATATTTTTCATTGCTTCTATTTCTTCCATATTTAAATCTAAAAAATCATCTAAAATATTTTTTGGTTTAGTTACTTGACTAGTTGGTTTATTTATTGGTTTATTAAATATATTAAATGTATTATTTGAAATATTTCTATTTAACTTTTCTTTTCTAATTTTAACTATATAATCTAATAATTCATATTCTTTATCCCATTTTTTAACATCAAATGTTGTTTCAGTTCCCATTAATGGATTATATATTTGAATATAATCAACAGTTAAATTATGTTGTTTACGCATAATCGCAGTATAAGATAATAATTGTAAAATCCATTCTAATTTCATATTATTTGAACTAACTTTAAAATCAATTAGTGTTTTACTTAATTTATCATACATATCTATCTCACCACAAATCATTCGAGATTTATCATTTAAACTTAATTTTAATATTATATTCTTTATATCTTTACTCTCAGACCATTTATCTATATTTTTTAATATTTTAGTATTACTACTAAATTTATCGAATATATCTCTATATAATAATCGTCTACGTTCATCGCGAATAGAAGATGATAAACTTATATCATATATATCACGTAAATCATAATTATCAGATTGAAATTTTTTATACGATTCTATCATTTTATCTTTAAATTCTTCTGGCAAATAACTTTGTGGTAAAACTAATATATCTGAAATTTCTAAATTATGTTTATTTGCCATATTAAATATTTTAGTTGCAATATTTTTGATAATAGATATATCTTTTACATCAATATCTAATATAATATCTAAATCTTCAGATTTTTTATCTAAATTATCAATGCTCTTGATATCATTTTTATTTAATTTGGTTATTATATTCATTTTATATTTCAAATATATAATATGTACAGTCTTAGGTATTTCAATTGAATTAATTACTAGATCAGCATTCATATCTTTTTTCTCACCTAATTTTCTGCATATATAAGTATCTATGAAAATTCCATAATCTTGATTAAAATTGTATTTAGAAATATAATCATCTAATTCTACTTGTTTACTAACTTTATTAACTTCTTCTTGAAAATCAGGTAATATATTATTTTTTCTAATTTCTTCTATATTTGCAACTTCAAATTGTGTGACTAATTTAGTTATTGCCATTTCAAATTTCAAATTACGTTTATTATTAGGTTCTAGATATTTTTTATTGAATGATGGAAAATAATATAAATTCGTATTTAATTCACTAACAAATCTAGTTAAATTATCACTAATAAAAGTTATTTCTAAATGTAATCTAGGTCGAGTTATTCCAACGTAAAATAATCGTCTTTCTTCTTCAATTGATATTTTATCTATTTCTGAAGGAAATTTAGCATCATCACATTGTATTAAGAATACAACATCCCACTCCAATCCTTTTGCTTTATGAATAGTAGTTAAACATATGTGGTCTGGAATAATTTTAATCTTACCATTATCATTATCTGAAATAAGAGATATATATGGTATTTTATTTTTTTCCAATTCTTCTTCTATCTTTTTCAAACCAAAATTATTACGGGATAATATAGCAATATTATGTTTATCTATATTTTCTGACATATATTGTTTTATTTTTTTAATAATATATGCGGAATGTTGGTTTAGATTATAAACTTTAGTAATTAAAGGTAAAACACCACTTTTATTTTTAGTAGGTTTTAAAACTTTTTGAATCTGGTCACAATTATTACTAATACTTGCATTAGCAAAATTAATAATCTCTGGTGTAGACCGATAATTATATTCTAATTTAAAAGTTAAAGTTTTAGAAAAGTATTTATCAAAATTCAAAATATAATCAATATTACTACCTCGCCATTGATAAATGTTTTGTGCATCATCACCAATAACAGTGATATATGAATTCATACTTAATTTTTTTAAGATTTCAAATTGAATATTATTCGCATCTTGAAATTCATCAAAGAATACATATGCGAATCTATCTATGATTTTTTCTATACCTTCTTTAGTATTTAAAAATTTTAATAATTCATTAGAAAACTCTTGAACACCTCTATAATTTTCTTGAGAAAAATACATTTTATAAAATCTATATGAAATAGAATCAATAGTTCCAATAAACATTTTCTTTAATATTTTATCATCTACTTTTAATTTATTTTTCAATCTGTCTTTAAATACTTCAGCAGCATCTACATTGAAAGTAGTTAACATTATAGTAGACGGGTCAACTTCTTTTTCAAGTAAGTATTTTATTCTATATAATATAGTTGTTGTTTTACCTGAACCAGCAGAAGCAACTATTCTAATATTTTTATTAATTGGTGCAAAAACAACTGCTTTTTGTTCTTCATTTAAAGTATCATATATACTCATTTTGATAGTTATAATTAATATATGTTATATATAGTATACTTAATTTATTTTAATATCAACTTTTTAATTATTTAAATAAATAACATTAATTATAAATTATTATGATACCAATTTACAAGCCGTATTTAGAAAAATACAAAACTTCAGCAATAGAAGCCATTAATTCAGAATGGATTAGTAATCATGGAATATACGTTGATTTAGCAGCAGATAAATTAAAAAATATTTTAGATGTAAAATATTGTGTATTATTAAATAACGGAACATCTGCAACACATTGTTTATTTAAAGCATTAAAATTCAAACATCCAAATATAACTAAAATATATATTCCAAACAATGTTTTTGTATCTCCATGGAATTGTGCATTATCTGAATATGATATAAATATATTTGAAGTAATGGACATTAATGAAAATACTATGAATATTAATACAGATGAAGAATATATTATGAAATTAGAAAAAAATAGTGCAATGTTAATAGTTCATAATTTAGGTAATATAGTAAATGTTCCAAGATTAAAAAGATTGAGACCAGATATAATATTTGTAGAAGATAATTGTGAAGGTATATTTGGTAAATATGAAAATATATTTTCAGGAACATGTGAATCATCTATTGCATCTGCTGTATCATTTTACGGAAACAAAACAATTACAACTGGAGAAGGTGGAGCATTTTTTACAAATGATTTAGAAATATATAAATATATTAAGACTTATTATTCACATGGCATGAGTCAAGAAAGATATATCCATAATATATTAGGAACAAATTACAGAATGACAAATGTTCAAGCAGCACTTTTATATGACCAATTAAACGATATAAATCACATATTAGAACTAAAAATGAAAATTTTTCAATATTATGACGTATTATTTAATAAAATAATAATAAGTAATAAAAATAACAAAATTAGATTTTTAATAACAGAAGATAATACTAAACAATCAAATTGGATGTATACAATCATAATTAAAGATATCAAATATAGTGATTTTGAAAAATATATGACTGAGAAAAATATTCAAATTAGACCAATATTTTATGATATACATAGACATGAACATTTAAAAAACATTAAAAAAATGTCAAACCAAGAATTTACAAATACTATTACAGAAAATGGTGTAATGTTACCATCATATCCAGAATTAACTAAAACAGAACAAGAATATATTGTATTATGTATTGAAGAATATATTAAGTTAAAAAATTAATTTATAAAATAGTTAAAGTTATTAGTATTAAATAAAATATTAATAAATGGAAATTATTAAAATTACAAAAGATAATTTAAATTTAGTAAATGAATTTGCTAATAATGAATTATCACATTATTTTAGATATTTTAAAACAAGAAAAATAGAAGATTGTTTTAAAAATCATAAATATACTATAATTGGAAAATATAATAATGATATTATGGCATATGCACACATTGATTATGATTTAGAAAATAATAAGGATTGGTTAGGTATTTGTATATTAGAAAAATATCAAAATAAAGGTTTTGGTAAAATAATTATGTCAAATTTATTAGATTATTGTCAAACTAATAAAATAGATAAAATATATTTATCAGTAGATAATAACAATAATAATGCAATTAAATTATACAAAAAATATAATTTTGAAATAGAAACAACTAAAAATGATATTATTTATATGTGTAAAACAAATAATATAGATAATATAATATTACCTGTTTCGTATGGTGAAGCATTTGACAAATTATCAATATTAGAAATTAAATTAAATAAAATAACAGATATTAAAAAGAAAAACGATGTTCAAACTGAATATGATGCTATAAATAAATATATATTACCGTTAATGTCAGATACTATTAGATATTATTATGAAATATTAAAAGAAATAAATTTAAGAATTTGGATTATGCAAGATATATTTAGAGAAATAAATGATAATGACAAAAAAAATAAATTATGTAATGAGATTATTTTAGATAATGATAGAAGATTTAGAGTAAAAAATAAAATTAATAATTATTTAAATTCAAATTTAAAAGAACAAAAGGGCTACAATGAAAAAAAATGTATGGTATTTATACATATGGGCTTAGGAGATAATTTTACATGTAATGGTTTAGTAAGATACTTGAGCACAGTATATGATAAAATAGTTGTTCCAGTTAAAAAAAATAATATTAAAAATGTAAGAGATATGTTTAGTGACGATAAAACAATAGAATTGATGGAAGTTGAATCTGACAGAGATGTTAGTATAACATATGGATGCCCAATAGAGAAATTTAAAGAAATTACAAATGGTTATGATGTAAAATTATGTGGATTTCATAATTATTTTTTTACACAAAAAGAACCAAAAATTATACCATACTGTTTTTATTCAGATATTAATATACCATATAACGTATTTTGGGATTATTATTATATACCAACTAAACAAGAAAGTGAAGATTTATATAATGAAATAAAATTAAATAATATAGATAAATATGTAGTTATCCATACTAAAACATCAGTTATGGAATGTTTTACAGTTGAACAAATAGAAAAACATTTTAAAATAGATAGACAAACTACATTTATTATTAATTTAAGTAATACTGTTTATAAACCAGGTGATAAATTTTATGAATTATCAATGAAATTAGATTTTAAGTCAGTATTATCTTATAAAAAAATTATAGAAAATGCAGATTTAATAATAATGTGTGATAGTAGTTTCTTTTGTATGTCAATGAATTTAGATATTAAAACAGATAAATGTTATTATGTAACTCGTTCATATGATAATTTTGATGATTATGGATATATTTATAATGATGAATATAAATCAAAAAGAGAAATTAATAGAAAAAGATTTAATAAATTAATTTTAACTTAATTTTAACTTAATTATTTTCAGAATTGTTTTCTAAATAATGTTGACGACAAAGTGGAATATAATTAGAATTACCAATAATTACCTGCGCATCTTCATTAGATAGACGATGTGTAAATAATGCTTCTGTTTCATCATTGCAAATTTTACAGAATGCCTTAAGTTTATGAATATCATCAGCATATGGGATTAAATTAATAATTTGACCAAATTGTTGACGTTTATAATCACCATCTAAACCAATAACAATAATATTTTTCTTAAATTCTTCGCACCATTTTAATACATATGTTTTTAAATCAGTAAAAAATTGTCCTTCATCAATCATAATATAATCATGATTTAAAATAGTATCATTAGATACTTCTGAAAGAGTATTAACTTTAATACAATCAACTTTATCTAGATTATGTGACATAATATGTTCTTCGCTTGAATATCTATTGTCTTGTGCATAATTAATGCAAAGAACTTTTTTACCAATGGCCATGCATTTACGACATTCACGAATAAGAATAGATGTTTTGCCTGAAAACATACAACCAAAGTAAAGAGTAATCTTGCCCATATTTTATATTATAATAATTTATATAATATAAATTCTTTAATAAACTTTATAGGAATCAATTTTTATTTATCTACTACGTCTTTAAAGATCTTTAATTGATGTTTATCTAATTTATTACCCTTTATAGCTTTCTTTAATTCCATTTTTAATTCTATATTTTTTAATATAGTCTCTATTTTTTCATTTTGCATTTTAATTTTAGTTATTTCTTTTTGTTTATCTTTATGTTTATCACGTTCTTTCTCTTTTTCTCTATCTGTTTCTTTATTTACATGTCTTTGTATATTAGATAATACATTATTATCAGGTTTATCTCCTCTATCACTTTTATCATTATTGCTATGTATATCTTCTTTAATATCTACAGTTGTCTTTCCTTTTTTATCCATCATATCTTTGTAAGAATAAAAATATTGTTTAATTTTATCAGAAGGCATATTTAAGTTTCTTGATAAAGTAGAAATTGGTTTTTCTGCAGCAATATTATCATAAATAATTTTTTTTATTCTCAATTCTAATGCATTTTCACTTCTGTCTAATTGTTTTGCTAATTTATCTAATGATTCTCCAGATTTTATACTTTTTATTAATAATTTTTCTTCATCTAATGTCCAACGAGTATTCATTTTTATAATATTATAGGATAATATTATAAAAAATATCTAAATTAAACTAATTTCAATCCAACAACACTTTTATATGTATTTACCATCATATTATATTTATCCTCATTGCCCATAGAATACATACGCATATATCTATCAGCACCTCTCATAACATTTCTATTATTATTTAAGTTATATTTTGGAATATAATGATTATCTAATTTTAAACTACTAATATAATCAAAAATTCTTCTAGATACTATGTCAGAATCTATAGTTGCTTTTGCTTGAGTTATGACTTTATTAGCATAATCAGTTATTATATTTAATAAAATATTCTTAGTATCGTTACTTAATTCAAATGAAGTGTCAAATGTATCAATTTCATCTAATTGAATATATCTACAACCAGATTCTATAATAAAATTATTAAATATTTCATAGTCTTTTTGTGAAGATGGTTTTGTTACTAAGACTATTAAGCTACTTCTATCAATTTCTTCATAAAAGTATATTATTTCATCCCTGCAGTGAGAGACTATTATTATATTGTTCTTTGACATTATATATAATATATATTATATAATTTATATATATTAACTTAGTAAAAAACTTATCTCTCACATACTACAGCCCCTGTTACAGTTTGCATACATGGAGTATAATAAGTATAATAGGGATAATAATAAGGGAATAAGTTAGCATATGAATAATATGGGTAATAATAAGGTGTATAATAAGGATTATAATATCTATTATATCTATTATATCCATCATAATAATCACCAAAGAACCCTTCTTTATTACCTTTATTATCTTTATTATAATACATAAATATACATACTATTATAATAATACTTACAATAATAGCTAATGATTTCGAATCCATTATATATTAAATATATATATTAATAAATAAAAAAATTGAAAAATGTAAATGTTTAAGTTCTCCAATAATTTTGATATTTAAATCGGGGGGGCCGCTAGGAAGAGCGGAAATAGTGGTTTGAATACATTCGTCATGCTTTGCGCTGATGTTTCACTGTTCTAACTGCTTCGCGTGGTGACTATTCAATGTCACTCGTGAAAATCCTCGAAAGGGGTTAGGTCCTACGGGAGTTCGTTCAGCCTAGTTTTGGTAACTTTACCAAAACAAATAGAACACATTAATTGTGGTTCTGAATATATTCGCCATGCTTTGCGCTGGGGTTTCAATGTTCTTAACTGAAAATCCTCGAAAGGGGTTAGGTCCTACGGGAGTTCGTTCAGCCTAGTTTTGGTAACTTTACCAAAACAAATAGAACACACTAAACATTTTTTTATTCTCTTAAAAAGAATAACTAAAACCAACACTTTTTTTATTTATTTAAAAAAGAATAACTACAACATTTTTTTATTTATTAAATAAATAAAAAAACAAAAAATTGAAAAATGTAAATGTTTAAGTTCCCCATTAATTTTGAAATTTGAAATAAGGGGGGTGCTGCCGGTGGGCGGAAACAGTGGTTTTGAATACATTCGTCATGCTTCGCGCTGGGGTTTCAATGTTCTTAACTGCTTCGCGTGGTGACTAATCCAGGTTACCGGGAACTCTCGCAAGGGGGCAACTGGGGCACTGATGTCACTCG
>JACCDO010509177.1_pt1 | contig 27973 bp, 10 predicted proteins | sample 7446101 | NCBI WGS metagenome assembly JACCDO01 (sample SAMN15323440, study PRJNA562643) | freshwater metagenome | isolation source: river surface water | place: USA:Blue River Watershed | collected 2017-08-16
GATGAAATGCTTTATCATCGCAACATGATTCTAATCTATCAATACATTGGCAAACAGGTGATAACATACGTGCAATTTGTGTATACTTATCTATAAAAACTAATGCGTTCGGAACATCTCGATCTCCAAGGTGAATAACACTTAAGCCTACCCAATTTGTTCCAACATCCTTCTTCACTTTTGATAATATTCTACGCATTTCTGAACCGACATTAGGGCATGATTGCAATCTTTGATTACCTTGTCCAGTATCAACTAGCCTATAAGTTTCAGTTGTCATATCTCTATCAGCCATGATCCACAGTTTGGCCATATTTAACAAAATTTCTCTCCATAATGTTAAACTTTGCATTACATATGTAAATTGTGTAGAATGATCATGATTTAAACACTGTCCACCACCAATATATTTATGTGCGTAACCTTTTAATTTAGATAATGAGTTTACTTTTTTCGAACGTGCTGATAATTCTAAAGAATATGGTGTATTATTATCACTTGGATTAAAATTTTCATGTAATAATTGTAACATTCTTTCAATTGGATAAGTATTAAATCTTAGATGTGCTTCATTATCTGCGATAGAATCTATAACTCTTTGTATATCACTTTCTGATAGTAAATTATCATTTGTATATTTTTCTTTCAAACTTTTGATAGCAATCGATTTATTTTTTATTTCAAGATCAAGTTCTGATTGACTTTTATTTCCTAATTCATTGTTTATTGTTTTTGTTGCTTGTACTAATAATGGATCACTTAATATTGTCTTTGCATTCTTATCTTTAAGAAATTGATTAACAGTTAATATTGGTTTGATAAAATCAATTGATAATTCTTTTGTCATTTGAGTATCCATCAACATATACATTAGTTTACCATATGTATCACGCATAGATGTAGGATTCATTATTTTGTATCTACGACCAACTTCAAATAATTCACGAAACAATGGTACGTTATCATTTAATGTTCTATCTATACATAATTCTTCACCTTCAGTTAGATTATTACTAACTAGTAATCCTATTGATATTGACAATGCATCAACCAATCCTTCAATTATTCGACTTTGTTTAGATTTTCTTGTATGACTAAATAATACATCTACCGAATCTGTATACTCAGAAACAGTTAATGCATTTTCTAATATTGATAATAATTTTCTTTCATCCTCTGTCAAACGCATGGGAATGTAATTGAAATAATCCAGTCCATCACCATCTTCACCACCAAGATGGGATGAACGCTTCATTGCGCGGACCTTTCCGGTTTGTTTTTGTATGTAAAAAATTGTAGGAAAAGTTGTAGGAACCATGGGTACGTGATGTTTGTATTCATTAATATAAAACGCACAAGTTACAGAAGAATCAACACGACTATTAGTACTCCTGTTTCGAGTATAATTGTATAACTGTATTTAAATTACGATAATTCAAATATCGTACCCTACCTGTTTTGCTGCAACTTGTGCATCCCAAAAAATTGGTTAATTTGAAAAAAAAATCTAATTCAATTCAAGTGATTTAAATCGACAAAGGTTTGTTCTCAATTCTGCTATTGCTACTAGTTTACAAATCTATAAATGGACAAAGTTGACATATTAATATTGGGTGCTGGTCCTACTGGATTAGGTGCAGCAACTCGATTAAAGCAGCATAAATTTGAAGATTGGTTATTAGTCGATGCATTTAATGAAGCAGGTGGATTAGCCTGTACAGATGTTACACCTGAAGGTTTTCTATATGATATGGGTGGTCATGTTATATTTTCTCATTATGATTATTTTGATCAGTTAATTGATGCAGCTGTTGGTACAGGTGAAGAACATTGGGCTGTACATGAAAGAGTTTCCTATGTTTGGATGAAAAACAGATGGATTCCATATCCATTTCAAAATAATATTTGTTCATTACCATTAGAAGATCAAGTAAATTGTATTAATGGATTAATAGAAGCAAAAGTTACTAATGCATTAGCTAAATCAGCACCAGCAAATTTCGATGAATGGATTTTACGTGTTATGGGTGAAGGAATAGCAAATATATTCATGAGACCATATAATTTTAAAGTATGGGCAGTACCAACAAATAAAATGCAATGCTCATGGTTAGGTGAAAGAGTAGCAACTGCTAATGTAGCAAAAGTTGTTGAAAATGTATTACGTAATAAAACAGAAAGTGGATGGGGACCTAATGCTGTATTTCGATTTCCTCAAGAAGGTGGTACTGGTGCTATATGGAAAAAAGTTGCAAATTTATTACCAAATGATAAACAAGTATATAATATGAAAGTTATATCATTAGATGCAAAAGAACAAATTGTTACATTTGAAAATGGTAGAAAAATACAATATAATAAATTATTGTCAACTATACCATTAGATATTACATTAAATTGGTTAGGTCGTAATGATCTTGCTAATAAATTAACATATTCTTCTAGTCATATTATTGGATTAGGATTACGTGGAAATAGTCCACATGATACGAAATGTTGGTTATATTATCCTGAAGACGATTGTCCATTTTATCGTTGTACCGTATTTTCACATTATGCTAAAAAAAATTGTCCAAATGATGATATATTATTACCAACATTACGATATGGTGATAAAACATTAAATGTAACAGATAAAAATCCTAAAATTGGACCATATTGGTCATTAATGTTTGAAGTAAGTGAAAATAAAGATTATAAACCAGTTAACTTAGAAACAATTGTTGAAGAAACTATTCAAGGTGCAATAAATACATCAATGATTAAATCAACTGATGAAATTGTTTCAATATATTATCGTCGACTTGAACATGGATATCCTACACCATCATTAGAAAGAGATAATATATTAGATCAAGCATTACCATGGTTAAAAAAACAAAATATATGGTCAAGAGGACGATTTGGTTCATATAAATATGAAGTTGCTAATCAAGATCATTCATGTATGATAGGTGTTGAAGCTATTGATAACATTTTATATGGTTCTAAAGAATTCACATTGTTATATCCAAGTTTAACTAATGAAGGAGGTCAAAAAAATACTGATATACTTTTTGCGAAATAAAATAATTAGCACTATATATATTATTGTAATTAAACGATAATTAAACGGAATCAGATAATGGTTAGGGTTTGTTGTTCCCCAGAGGAAAAGCTGACGTAGCCGCAATTTGCTGTCCTCAGCAAAATACTTGCACTTGAAGAACCATCAAAAATGAAGTTAATTATCGCACTAACCTTATTCGTTACTCTTACCACTGCCTTCTCATTAGAGAGAGCTCAAGGTAGTATTTTTATTTCATGCAAAAAACGTGCATTAATTCATTATATAACGTTTGCTATTATTTGCCGTTAATATTCTTTTATCTTTGATAAATTTATTAATAATATTCTATTTTATCGTAGGTAAACATTTAAAAGCATCAGTTAATAAACTATCCAAAGTAAGTGGTGTTCACTCTGCACCATCATTTTTATCACAATCTGCTGATATTGTTGCAGCTGCTAAAAAAGTTGAACCAGTTAAACAAGCATCATTTATTGATAAGATTTGGAATGATTCAACCAAATTAACTGTATACTTAGCTGTATGGTACTTAGGTAACATCTATTATAACATTTACAACAAGAAAGCATGTATTGCTCTTGGTAAAAATGCTCATGGTGCATCAAATGCTCATTGGGCTTTATCAGCTGCACAATTATTTGTTGGTGTATTATTTGTTTTACCTATGTGGTTAACTGGTTTACGTAAGGCACCACAAATGACTGCTGATAACTGGAAAGAATTAACACCTGTTGGTTTATGGGCATCCTTAGCACATGCATTCTCCGTTTTAGCATTAGGTGCAGGTGCAGTATCATTTGGCCAAATTGTTAAAGCTGCTGAACCAGTTTTTGCTGCCGCTACCAATGCAATCTTATTAAAAGATATTGATCATCCAATGGTTTATGCTGCATTAATTCCTATTATCGGTGGTGTTGGCTTAGCATCATTAAAAGAGTTATCCTTCACCTGGACTGCTCTTATTGCTGCATCTTTAGCCAACCAAGCTGCTGCATTCAAAAATGTTGTATCAAAGGGTGTTATGGGCAAACCATGGGCCAAAGCATTAGGTCCACAAAATACCTATGCAGTTGTTAATATTCTTGCATTAGCATGCACTATTCCATTAGTATTATTCTTTGATGTCAAGGATTTCCCTTCCGTTTTATCACAAATGGCTAAAGCAGGAACTACCAATGATGCACTAAAATACACTGCTTTCTCTGGTCTAGCATTTTACTTATATAACGAAGCATCATTCCTTGCACTTGAAAGATTATCTCCAGTAACTCACTCAGTTGCCAATACATTAAAACGTGTTGTTATTATTGTTGCATCATGCATTGTATTCAAGACTCCTATGTCATTACTTGGTGGTATTGGTTCTGGTATTGCAGTATTAGGTACTTTATTATACTCCCTAGCCAAGAAACAATACAGTAAGGGCAAAGGTGGTCATTAAATTTCTAGTTTAGATTTTTAAAGCACGGGGGCAAACCAAATATTTAGAAATATAAGTAAATAATTATTATCTGCAGTATATTTAATTACAAACTTGATATATTATAATATTTTTTTCTATTTAATTATTATTTACATAGTTAATGAATTATCATTTTTTATTTCGGGGAGATTGACTTTCGTTTTTGGTCGTAATCCTTTTGATTGAATATTGTTGTTATTATTATTGCTTTTAACGTTACGTGTCAATACTATTGGTACGGGATTTAATACTAAATCTTTAATATCTTCATTTGATGGATGACCATTCACATCTGCAGAAGTTAAAGAATGATTCACTTCAACTTCTTTAAATCCAACAGATAGTGAACCCAAATTAAGATTATCTGTCATATCATTAACATTCTTATTGCGAGTATCATGATTTGTATTCGTTTTGTTATATTTAATTAATGTATTTCTCATTCGGTCAATTTCTAATCTTTGAATTTCCTTTTCTTTTGACATCAAATTCAATTGTTCCGTTAACATATCAATTTCTTTCGACATTACTTTCAAAGTATTTGGATGAACGTATACTTTCTTACTAGATATTGGATTTTTTTCAGTTCTATTTAAATCTTCATTATAAAAATTTGTATCATGAGCACCTTTACCATGGAGGGAGTGTAATGAACCAACTGATTGTTGATCGCTTGAAACTCTTTGATACATAATATTACCAGTAGTATTTGATCTAATTAATGCATTATGAACGATCCATGGTTTAATACCATGATTATTTTCATGAACTTCTGTATTAATATTATTTGGTTTACTATCAATACTTTCTTTAAAATTAGTATCAGCATCAGTCATTGTCATTGTAGCATTATCATGACCAAATTTTCCTTCTTCTAAACCATTTTCTGATGTCATATTATCACTTATACCTTGTTGATGAGTTGATCCTCTACCTAATGCAAAAGAAACAGCTATTGTGTCTTTTAATTTAGTAATTGTCTCTTTGGCTTCAAATAGTTCTTTCGATGCACCTTCATATTTCCTTTCAAGTTGTTTTAAATTTCGACGTAAATCATTACACTCATATAACAAATTACTGTTTTCAGTTAATCTGGATCGTGATAATCGCATTGCTTCATCTTTAGTTACTTGTAATCTATTTTTTAAACTATTAGCTTCCTTTTTGACAAAATCTTTTTGTCTTTCCGCTTCTTTGGCAGTCTCAACTAATTCTTCTTCAACTTGTTGCGCTAGTGCTTTATTCATTTTAATTCCTTTAAAATTACTGCTATTACTACCATCCATCATCATTAATTCGTCATCGTCATTTTTATTGAGTAATTCATCACGTATCTCTTTAACAATCCCCGTAGCTTTGATTGCACCACTATCATGACCATGACCCGCTTCACCTGTCTCACCACGTACATATTTACGGTATAATAATCTAACAGCTTCTTCTAAATCTTTACCAACAGCATTACTAGTAATAATATTGCCTAACTCACGTTTAAAATTTGAAACATATTGCTCTTTTTTTGCGTTATCATCTCTTACCATTTTCAATTCTGATGTAAGAATTCCTATTTTTTTCTTACGTTGTTCTAATGTAGAAGCTGTTTCTCTTTTATAATCAAATTCTTCGACTAATTCTTCATACATTGTGCTTATATGTCTTTCTAAACCAACAATATGAGCACCAATAGGACCACGTTCTGCTGATAATTGCTGCAATCGATGATCTAATACAAAACGGAAATTTTCTAATGTTTGTTTTGAACTGCGTAATTCAACTATAATATTTTCCTTTTCAGCTAATGCATCCTCTCGTTCTTTCAAATTTAATTTATAGTGTTCAATTATATCCATTAATTTTTGTTTTTCCTTTTTTTCATTGGCTAGTAATGCTAATCTAGCTTTTGATGCCATACTCAATTCAAGTAATTTTTTCTTTAGTTGGTCTAATTTAGTATTTTTTGTCTGTACTAATGTTCTTAATTTTGTAATTGTATCTCTTTCATTGACTAATTCATTTTCAGCAGCAGATATAAGTTGCTTTAATTCATCTTCATATTCATCCTCTTGTTGATCCAATATTTCTTTAAATGCACTTTCATCTGCTCGACGATCGTCTAATATACGTTTATTTTCACTGCGCAATTTTTTTTCACGAACTTTAGCTTCATTTTTTAATTCATTTAATTGTTTTGTAAGTGCTTCTCTTTCGGATGCTATAAGAGCTTCACATTTTTGTTTAAGTAACTCCATATCTTCATGCAAACGATCGTAACGTTCCATTTGATCTGCTAATTTATGCTCGTATCTATTTTCAATTTCTGCTCGTAATTTCACACTTTCAATTTCTTTTGTTTCGATATTTAATGTTAAATCTTTAATCTTCTTATCTAAATCAGTTGCGCGTTTTTCAAATTTAGATCTTTCATTAAGTAGATTTAAATCATTCATATTGCTTACTTTTTTCATTTCTTCGTGAAATTCATTTTCTTTTTGCATAGTTTGAAACTTGTATTTTTGTTGTGTTTCTTGTAATAATTTTTGTAAATTCACAACTGCTTGAATATGCTCATCTAAACTTTCATTAGACAGTAGTACAACGTCAGAATTGAATACAATATTATCATCATCAAGAATTTCTTCATGATCATCTTTACCTTCGGTTTTAGGTGTTTCAGATATTATTTTCTTTAAATCAAAAATGAAAATAGAACGATCTTCACTTACTGAAATTACTGCATTACCTATAGGTGATTCTTTTATTGATACAACAGGTGAATTATGAACCTTTTTCTCATAATATACACCATCTGATGCTTCACCAATAGGTGGCCATGCATATAATCTTATACATCCATTGCCCGTACCAGCATATAATATTTTATGATCACTTGATAGACATAAACATGTAATAGAAACACTATTTCCAAATATATATTTTGACTCCGTATTTGTTCCACGTTTCATATCTAAACTCCACTCTGGAAGCCTAATATTACCATCTTGCATTGATATTATAATAGTTTTACTAGGATATTCAGTTACCGCAGCATTTGCAGTTGTAGCAGTTGTATTGTTAACTAAATTAGCAACAGTTGAACTATCAACTTCACTTTCGCCATCCTCATTTAAATTATCATTATTAATTTTGGGAAACAACATATTTTGACAATCAACTGTAAAACCTAAATAAGCAGATGATCTACTATTAGATGAGACAATATCTATTCTACTCCCACCATTAACTGGCCAACCATATACATTACCGTCCATACCAGCAGAGAATAGTATTTGATCACCAGGGGACCATGCTAGCTTACGCACTGTCAATGTGTGTCCTTGAAGTGAAGTTATTACTTTAAATGTTCTAGTATCATAAACTAATACATTAATAGATGAAGCAGCAGCCCAAACATGTCCACCATTACTAAACTTTAATTCACGGCAATTTTTCAATATTGCCTCGTGATGAAGATGAAGCTTATCAGTAAGGATATTATATAATCTAACTCTATCTTTAAATGAGATAAGTACAGAAAATCCATTTGGATGTACTGATACTGCTAATGGTTCATCATTAACGAAATTATGCTTTAGTTCACATTTTTTACTTTCATAGTTCCAAACTCTGGCTGTGTTATCACTCGCAATTGTAACAACAATTGGTCTATCTAATGCAATATCTGCCGCAATAATGTTTTGATCATGAAATCCTCCAGCAACGAGTGTGGCAGTAAGTGATGTATTATCAACACCCACATTTTGTGATATTTCAATCTTTTCAAGAGATTTTAATTGTAACACATCTTTACGTTCTTCTAGCGAAACTTTAAGAATACGACTATCATTAAGTAGCATCATCAAATTACTATCCATTGAAGTAACACTTGAAGCTATTATATTCAAATCGCCTAAATTCATGCGACTTATTTCAACAAAACCTTCTTTATTATCGTCAGATCTCTCAAATAATGATATAAATCCGTTTGAACCTGTCAAAATAAACCCTTTCGATGTCGCTGTAATAGCTGTAGCATAATATCCTTTAGCCCCATCAACTTTTAACGCCAATGTTTGAGCTAATTCCATGCCAATTGGAACAATATCTGCCGTGTCTTTCTTGACTTTATTATTTGTGGCATTATCTTTATCTTGATTTACTACTACATCCATACCCTCAAATATATATACAATTTGTTTTTGCATTTTTTGAGCTTCGGCAGCAGTTGTAGCAACTAGTGAACTAAATCCAACTAATATCACTAATTTATGAACATAATCACCGCTTGATGGTAACCATATGTGATCAATAAAGTTTTCGTTTTCTTTAGGACCACTAAAAAATGTAATTGTTTTAAACTCACCATTACTACCAAGATAAAATCCTTTTAAATGATTTAAACCTGATGTTGTCAATACAGGTACTAATGATGTTGCGCTTCTTAATCGTGTTGCGGGCGAAGGCAGCATCATAGACTTTATTAATTTATTTTTTTCCCAAAGCCATAATACAATATGATTATCATTTTCTCCAGTATATGTTGCTAAATGTTTACCATCTCCAGTAAAACTTGATAAAATAAATTCACTGTCACATTGATAAGTTAATGTTGTAATTAAATTGAATGTATTTAAATTATATATTGATACTTGAGCATGTCCTGCCGAATCATTATTTTCACGTATTGTTTCACAAACACTTAAATGACGACTATTTGGTGAAATTGCAACATGTAATACATCAATTACATTTTTTGGGCGATTTAAAAAATGTTGACTGTTTGTATCATTATTAAATATTACTATGTACTTACCAATACGGTAAATTACATTACCTAATGACTCTTTCTCAATATTAGTTGGACTATAACATAATATACCATCTATTGGTAAACTATTGCTACCATAAGCTTGATTCATTTCTAATGTTGCACATACTAAAGATCTGATTTTTGCATCATCAGCCATCGCTGATACCACTGAATTTGATGCGAAAGAACCAGGCTGTTGCAACATTGTCTTTTTCCTAGTACTACTAGATTGTATAACTGATTGTCTATTATTTTTTTGAGGTGTCTTGCCATCTTTATTACTCGACGTTGCCATATTATCAATTTATCATAAAAATGATAAGAAATTGGATCAAAACTGCTCTAATTAATAATTATCGATTTTTTTTTTATCAGTTTTTTAAGGAGTTTTTTTTTAAGGCCGACGGTACCACGCCCGATCAGCGACACGACATCTACCCATTACACCTAACAATTATTGAATTTACAGTTGAAATTCATTACACTTATAACTAAATGATATAGATTCTGTGAAAATTAAAGGTAATAAATTTTACATATCATTAAATCAAATATTTGATATTCTGCATCTGAAATAAATAAATCTATGCACTACCCGTATCATGCACTAAAAGTTGAATAATTGAAATGATAAGATAATGTCTTTTTTAAAGTGCAACGACACCGGTACCAATTTATTGCAAATCTCAAAAAAGTTTGACAAAAACTGGAACTCTTGAACCATCGCGCAGCGATTCGCGCTTTCCCGGTGGTAATAATCCTCACCAACACCTGTGGCAACTGTAAATCCAACAGCTTGTTGATATATATTCTGTAAAAATGAATAATATCAATGAAAGTGATGAAGAATTAGCAAGAAGATTACAAAATGAGGAAAATCAACGCAGTCGGCAACAATCTAGTACATCATCATATCTGAATGTACCATACATTCCACCAAATCCAACTTCTATGAGTATACCAAATGTTCATATTCAAAAACCAGCACGTATTGGTGAGAAATTAATTATTAAACTGCATCATCCGTATACTAACAATGTAATTGGAGAAGTGATGTATGTAATATACGAGTCTCCTTCGGTGGTAGTATTTGAATTAGTAAGTGCGCCAGGAAGAAGATTAAGAGTATGTAATAATGGATCAGTTGAATTTTCAGATATTAATGATGATTCGGTAAGATTTCAAGTTGAATTAATAAGTAATGGTGCAACTTTTTTATTAAATAGAGCAAATACTAGCAAATCTAATAGTATTCAAGAAATTGGATGGTATTTGTCATTAACGCGTGAAGGCGTTTTAAGAGGAAATGGTGGGAAAAATAAAGACTCTCAATGGATTTTACATGGTGTAGATACTACCCAATCACGATATCTACCACCGCATATACCACAAACAAAAAGCAATGTTGTAACTACAGGTATAGTTGTATCATCTCCAAATAATTCATCATCTACAATATCTGCAAATGATGCAGCAATTATTTCTGGTGATCCATCCAAATTATATTCCTTTCATGCTTCAATTCAATGGCAATGGTTAGAATCGAGTAATGGTCAAGATTATTTATTATCCATATCACCACAGGCAATGTCAATGTTTCAAGATGGTATGAATTATTATATTTGATTTTAAACTTTTATTATACTTATTTTTTTAAATATTATACATCAGGTTCATTGCGTCGATATTTATATCGCCCGGATTGGCCCAATCTTACATCAAGATTTTACGATATACCTAGAAAATTACCAACTTTCAATATTGATGAATCAGATCGATATTTTTCATTACAGTTGCAAAAAGAATTCTTTATAAATGGATTTACTATATTGTCAAATATAATACCAATGTCACTAATTGATAATGCATCAAAATTAATCCATTATTGTTATTATAGTCAAATTAATATTGTCCCCTCAAATTTAGTCAAATCTCATTATGCTCATAATAGTGTTGAATTTAATGGTGATATAAAATCTGATGTTGATTTATTGGCTTTATTTAATTGTACAGCATTAACGCAAATTGTTCAAAAATTATTAGGAAAAAATGAATTTACACTGCCTGATTTTGCAACTTCAATAGTTTACTCACCAACTTTAATGCAACCTGCACAAATTAAAATTGATGGTAAAACATGGTTTATTGAGGGTTTCACAAATACTGGTGACTTTTCTCCATATACATTACTTGTTGCAATTCCATTATCAGATATGACAGAACCATTCTGTGGCAATATTTGCGTACATCCTAGAAGCCATATAACATTAATGGAAAGTTTTAAAATTGAAGTTGAAAAAAAAAGTACATTATTTTCATCTCTCCAGCACAAGGAAAAGCCTGATATTGGTAATCCAGTACAAATATTAATGAAAAAAGGTGATTGTTTCATATGTACCGCGAAATGTGCTATACAATATGCTGCAAATTGCTCAAGCAAACCAACTGAAATTGTTTATTTTAAAATATCTCATATTGATCATAATGTTATGAAAAATGTTGCACTAGAAAGTGTGTGGGTAGAATTTCCATCATATATTGAGTAGAAATTTAAATAATTTAGTTACATTTCCATAGTATTTTGGTCATCTAAAGTAATTTGTTTTTTAATGTAAACGATTTTCTGCTGTATATTTGTCAAAATATTTTGTAGAGTTTTATTTTTAAGTGTATCTTTTGCTTAATACGAGCCCTCCTCAGAATCGGCGAGTCGCCATGAAAAGAAAAGTGCAAATTTGAAAGTCTAAAGTTTCAGTCATAAAATGGCCACACACAAAGTAGGTGATCGCGTATATGTTGTGTGGACAGAAACTGGATGCAGATTTAGTGGTTTAATTGATAAAGTGAATGAGTCACAATTAGGTTTACATGATGAAAGTAGTAATTCGAGTAATAGTACACCAACTATAAAAGTTCTATCAAGCGACAAGAAAATGAAATCTGATAATAAATTGGTTTATACATATGACGTTTTATATGATGAAATGGTACGAGGGAAACCATGTGTTGAAAAAAATATACACTCTAATCGTATAATATCATTAGATCAATTATGTGAGGAAAATATTGAGAATGAAGAAATAATGGAGCATATTTCAGCAGTAAAATCACCGCCAAACATTTCTACAAGTATTTTTAGGAAATCTGTGAATGATATTATTTTATGGTTGAATGATTTATGTTACCCAAAAAATGATATACAAAGAGTAGAATCAGATGAAAATTATATCCTATCAGCTGAAAATATTGAATTAGTTCCAAAACAAGTATTAATAATACATAATTATCTAACTAATAATCAAATTGCAGAATTATATAACAATGCACCCAAAACTCTAGAGTTATTGACAAAATTATTAAGTGATCATATTATGAATGAAAATATCAATTTTGATTTTGAAAATCATTGTTTATTGACATGTACAGGTACATTTCATGAGTGGATAAATAATAATTCTGAATTTAAAATTATAATTGAAAATTCCCAAGCTTCAATTGCAGCTGGTGCAATATTATTAAGAATTATAGCTTATTTAACATCGAATCATTTAAATTATTCATCTACAATTGTTGCATCAGAAGAAGTCATAGAAAGAACCATACAATTATCAACCGAATTTTTAATAACAAATGCCATAGCACCTGGTGTTATACCTGGTAAACTTATTGGAAATAGTTCAAAAAACAAATCGAAAGATGATATAGATGATATATCAGATGATGAGGATGTAGATATGAAAGAGCAGAGTCCAACTAACAAAAATTACAATGACACTAAATCAAAGCAGAAATTTAAAATTAATAATAGTAATTTAATTGCATTACTTCAGCATATCGGAAAAAATTTCATACCGTTATTAAGGTCTTACATCTGGTCGTTAGAATTATTTATGAATCACCGACGTCAAAGTGATAGATTATGTATATGCGGTTATGAATTAGCGATAATTATATTAAGGACTGATGCCAATTCCAACACTAAAGCATGCTATATAGATCCAGGTTATAAATCTCCAACTGATTCATCATTGACTACATTGCAATCTGCAGCTGTTATGTTATTGAGATGTATATTTCACAAATATCCATCGCATCGTTCACCGATATTGCAAGAATTATTGCCATTGTTTTCGCAAATTTATTCTCCAAAAATTGTGCTTAAAGGATTTTCATTGCAAAGTAGTGGTAATTTATCCAGAACGTATACAACTATGGCATATGCTGCATTAGTAATTATGTTGCAGTCCACAGTAAGCACTTCTGGGGGTCTTGCTGCATTAACTAGTCCAATAAAAAATACTAATGGTGTTATAAATGAAAGTGAAAATGATACTACTGATGTATCCAAATTGACATTAGTTGATTGTAGAAGAAATTCTTCATTATTTCTTTCAGAGTTATTAAAACGATGTGCGCATAAAGATACTTGTAGTGATTATCGCGTGGTTGCATTAAATATATTACAAGAATTAATTTCATCAATAACATGCCCTAAATTGCCATTGGTAGCATTTTTGTTTGAACAATTTATTAGAAAAGTATTAAATGATTTTAATGCATACTTAATTGCACCAAATATTGGAGTAAATAATGAAAAAAAGGATGTTACATTTATTACTTTTGTGATGGATATATTATCAGCTGCTTGTATTGGTATACGAAAAATTGATACACAATCAATAAATGAAATTGAAAGCATTAAAAACAGTATTATCTTTTCAGATGATGTTATATTAAGCTGTCGTGAGTTAATAGGTAAATTAAAACCAAGTGTGAAGCAATGTGCTGAAAAATCTTACTCAACAATAAAATTAAAACCATCGCCAAGTGAAAACGAGTCCAAGAAGAAAAAAAGTAAAAAGGAAGTAATTGCTACGGAAACTTTAAATGTCGAAACGATACAATTAAAGAAAATTCCATACGGTACAAGTTTAAGTCTAAGTGCCCAAATACGTGCAACATTAGTAGCAAAATTATACCAAAGGCAACAAAATACTGCTCCAATCATCCGTATACCAGCGTTAAACGAAATAATAAAATCATGTGAAATTTCGGATGAATTTGTTGAACTATTACCAGATATTGAAGAATATGACGAATTAGTATTTAATATTGCCTGTTATTTAGAGAGCGAGGAAATTCTTTTGTCAAATATTCAATTTAATTCGGATATTCATGGTGAAAATTCTGTCACTCCAAAACGTAGTTATATTCATGATTCATACGATATATTATTAGCCAATTGGCATCTTCAAGCTATTAATGGAAGTAAACTTGAGTCTTCTCAAATGATTGCGTCATTATTATTGAATTCAGCAAATAAAAGTGCTGGAAGTAATAATTTTACATTATTAGCTGGTGGATTAAATGGCAATACGAAATTATCTTTATCTGATGTCGAAGAATTTGCCAAACGTAGTTATTTATCCTATGAATTTGTTGAAAGCTCATATCGGCAGATACTAACAGATTCGGTATTAAAAAATTTATTTAATATTATATTATCCTCAATATTGGTATTTTTTGCCGATCCTTCCCCAGTAATACGATCAAGACTGGTAAAAACTTTAAATGTTATACTTGATTCTGATCCTAACTTGATAAAAACTGATGAAATTAAAAATGCGGTTACTGACAGATTTAATGATATTTCTATTTCTGTTAGAGAAGAAGCTGTAAAATTAGTTGGAAATTTTATGAGTAAAGGTTACGATATTTCTGCTGGTTACATCGATGGACTTTTAATAAGGTTAAATGATAAAGGTTTATCTGTCAGAAAAGCTGTCGTTAATATATTTAAGGATATATTATTAGAAAATCCTGATCATGTGAGATATAATGAATTGTGTATAGCATTACTGGATAAAATGTCGTTACCGAAAGAAGAAGATTCTATCAAAGAATTGATAAAAAATACATTTCAACAACTATGGTTTACTCATTATAAGAGTGCATCGGGACTGAAACGATTAGGTTCTGTAACTTCGGATGATCCAAAATCAGGTGATGTCAGTTTGAACTCGTCACCTAAAGCGGGTAATCATGTGTTACCTTATGAAGAGTTGGACCATGAAAGCACTTCAAGTAAAAATAACTCACCATCACGGGATATAGAGTCTAATGCTGCAAGTAGAGGTAAATCCAAATGGAGGTCATCATCTAATGATAGCGTTACTCGCAAGGATGTGTTAAAAAATAAGTTGATTGCTACTGCGGGCCAGATAGTTGATGTTGTGGGTAATTATTACATAGAAAATAATCAATGGTTAGTCAATCTAATTCGTGAAATGTTACATGGCAAACCTCAAGGTGGTGAAATTACTTCACAGGTAAAAGCAAGAAGGCAAGAAACGTTGCAGCAGTGTGAAAATCTCATATCAACCATGATTGAATTACTGTTGGGAGCAGAAGAAATGTTGAATAAAGAAAAAGTGATCGCGATTATTGCGACTTTGTCAATATTTTCTGAGGCTCATCCATCACTTATAATTCCGCATATTTGGACACTGGCACCATATCTAAAAGGTGAGAATGGCCTTAATGGACAAGAGGAAGCATTAATTTGTTTAAAAGTTACTAATATATTATCATCTGCCGTGGTCATTGAAGGTGTTTCATTTCATACTAAGAATGAAGAGCTTTGCAATGATTTGACTAATATTGCATTAAAATATGGAGGGAAAAGTGTAGATGCAGCAGTATCATGTTTAGCTAAGTTATGTGTTCATCATTTGAATGATGCATCTGCTATTCTATCCCTCGCAAATAAATGTTTTCATCCAATTGTTATTATTGCTAAGGCAGTACTAAATACTACGCCTGCAGCACCAATAAACGAAAAGCAAATTGCGCAATTACAGCGTTGCTTAGTAGTGTTGGGTAATGTATGTTCACATTCTAGAAAATGCCACAGCTTGTTATTAAAAGATATGGATAATGATAAAATTAACAATGATAATTTAGAATGCGCCACCAAAGATGTACGAATATTTGATAAAGGGCTTAAACCTAAATGTATCTACGGAATGGCATACGCTGCTATATTGTTTGCATTAAAGCTTCCAAATATATCGATTCAAGTGAGAGCAATTCAAGCATTATGCGGAGTTTTTATTGGTTGCCCAAAATTAATGATGTTAGCCGAAGAGAGTGGTATTATTGGAATTATTTTTTCTAATGAAGATGCGAGATTAGAGCGTTTTCTTCAATCGTTGAAAGAAATGTTAGTCGTCGAAGAATTGCGTCTTGAAAATGGGCTAGCATTAAGTGAAATGAAGCAATCTGGTGTAAATTTAGGCAATAAAGTTTTAGGGCCAAATGAACAAGATGCTGATACATCTGTTGCAGGATTTGTTTTATCTCAGCATATGACCACATTGCTATCATTAACTCATCATAATGTTGCATCTATTCGTTTTGAATCTCTTGAGCTATTAGGCACTATGCTTCGTCAAGGAGTTATATGTCCACTTGAAGTAATTGCTATATTTGTTGCTATGCAAGGTGATCCTGAACAATATGTGCGAAAAGAATCCCTTCGTTTATTGCATTTGGAAGATGAAAAGCATCCGATATTTCTTGACAATCGGGTGGTAGAGGGTATGGAAATGTCATATTTACATCAAATTAAAACTATGGGTGTTGCTGTGCCAATCGATGAAATTATTTCAGATGACCTCAACAATGATCTCCAATCATCAACATCATATTCTTCCATTTTTAATTCAATTTATACGACATGTATTCAATCAACTCGAAAGCGTCGAAATGATTTTTTATATGGACTACTAAAACGAATGGAAGTCATGTTGGAAAATTTAAGAGTCTCAACTATATCCGTAAAAAGTGCTGGACAAATTTGGGAAACAATTTCATTTTTAGCTACAACAATGTGTCATTTTTCATTCGATCATTATGAAGAACCATTACAATTAATATATTGGATTAATCGGAATATTCCATTAAATTCGTCAATCTTATTAACATCCATGCGCGAATTATTATTAAACTTTGGTGCTAGTAAACGAGATGTTGCTAAAATGCAAGGTCCTGCTGTTGGTTCTGCTCCTGGAAAAAAAGATATTAAAGACTTAGTAATTGAGAAACAAAAGAGTTCCTCCGGTTGGGAAGATGGTTTAATATTTGATGAAAATATTTTGAAAGAAAAGTTATCAGCTAATATCTCTAACAAGAATCAATCAACTTCTGATATTCAATTACTTGAAAAATTAGTTGTAAAATCAGCTGAATCTAGAGGATGTGAAGCATTACTACGAGTGAAGTCATACCTTAAAACCATATATTCAATTTCAGATGAAAAGTGTCAACAGTATTCCCCCAATGATCCAGTAACAACAGCAAGTGTAAATTCAGATCGTATTAAATCAAATGACATGACAATAAACATATTTTCATCATTGCCTCCTTATGTCACCGACAGTCAGCGTAATATATACAATTATGAACCACAAGATTATACCAAGGACACTCATAGTATTGCGTGTTCTATTGTTCATACTTGTTTGGCTGACTATAATCGTTTAACAGCAATATTAGAATCAGGACCAGAAGATTTTATATTAGCTAAAAGTAAGAAGAGAAAAAATCTAATCGAGAAAAGTAATAATATTGACGTTACTAAAAAACCAAAAAAATCGATCAAAAAAGCATCACCACCTCAAACTAAATCGAAAAAACGAAATAAAAGAAAGTTGACTGGAACAAATTCAAGTGACGACGAGGATGACGGTCATGATGACGAAGATGAAGACTATTTGGATTAATCAATTTCAGTGACAATACAAATAAAATCCTAATAAGTATATGCGATTACTGTATAAAATGAATCGATCATGGTTATCATATTGTAATATTGTTAAAAATAATTTTTTAAAAACTACATTCACTTTATAACTATCCATGCGTTACGAACAGTGCTGGCAAGCTGTCTTATATTCCTTTTCTTATCATCAAGAACTTTCCCAACTTCCTTGATTACTAATTGCTTTAATGGATGTATTCTTGAATATGGAGTTTGAACTAATAGTAATAAACATTTTAATGCATTTCCTCTTAGCTCAGATAACTTAGAACTTTGGCTAATAATAACAAGGACAGGAATAATAGATGAAACATGTGGAATAAATTCTTCGATAAAATTTGAATCTAAAAGCATTAATAATAATTTAATTGTCTGATTTTTCAATACACCATTTAAACTGTCACTCTCTTGTAAATCAGTAACATTAGAAACGATAGAAAATGACTGGACTATAATCATTACTAAATCATTAATACAATTGCTTAAAATTGTAGTATTCATACCGCATGCTAAACCAGTTATTAACAACAAACAAATGTTAGTTTTATTCGCATCAGTTATACTCGATTTATATGTTTTAATAGAACTTAATAAAGGAATAAATAGCCGAGACCAATATTTTTGTCGCCATAATGGATTGATACAATAACCACCAATACTACTTAAATAATAATTATGATCTTTTGTTAAAATTGATATATTACTGGCTGTTATGATATTTTCATCTTCTATGGTATCATGTAATAATAAATTAATGAAATATTCTTGAACTGATACTTTATCGCCAAGTCGTTTCATTTCCTTACGCATGATCAAACCTTTAATCATCCACATGTATATAATACTTAAAGGATTGTGAACAGATGTCAACGGTCTAATGCTGGCGTACTTATTGTGAACTGCATTTACTAACAACTCAAAATAAGGTCCATTTGGTAATTTATTCACTAATATTGCAACTAAATACGGGAGATCTGTATAGTTACTAATATTATGGGATAATATTAATTTGTCTATCGAATCTATTACAAAATGAATTACACTTTCAATTATTTTCGTATTTAATTGTTGTTCACTATTTACTACTGATCCTTGGAGTGCTGAATTATCCAGATATGACAATAGTGAAGTTACTACTGAAATCATTACCTCTGAAACTGGTCCATCGTTACTATTAACTAAAACATTGGTAAATTTGCATATATTTTGAATTATATTTATTTGATAGTTAATTGAGTCACTCATGATTAACATTAATTGTCTAATAAGATGACAAACCTTTTTATTAAATGATACAATACTCGAATTAATAGTTTTCTGAGTCAAGATCCAATTAATTAATTTAAATAAAAATGAATCATTTTCATCGATCGCTGAATAAATCAAGTTTCCAATTAAATACTTCGCTCTATCTATGTCATACGAATTATACGCAATATCGGCATTGACAATATGCAAGCTTTCTTCAGATGGAACTAATTCGATAATAGCATCTAATGCTATCATTTGAGTTTCTACTAATGTATTGGATGATAAACTTATCGCTTGATCTAGTAAAAATGGCAATGCCATTATTGTTATTGATGTAACTGGTCCTTGTTTAGATAATGTTGCTAATGTAATGAACATTTTTTTTTGAATTGCAACAAATTCATTTGTAGATTTAAACTGATTGTGCTCATTGAAGCTTAACAGCCTTTTAATGCAATTAGTAATAATTATCTCTTCGTATCCATATTGAGATGCAACTGCAGATAACAAAGTTGAACTTATTTCAATAATTCTATCAGTACCAGGACCAGAAACACCTATACTATTATTATTATTTGTATGTATCCATAAAGCTTCGACACCAAATAAGGTTATATCTGTTATCATGCTTATAAACGAGGACAAATCATGTACATTCAATTGAACTGGGTTACATAACAATAATAAATCTTTCATACATTTCATTGCCTCAGATATTGCAGTAGTTATATCAATTGGTAACGAAACAGGAATAGGCGAAGAATCACTTCTACCAATATAGTTACTGGTGTCTTCAACTAATTGTAATGGTTTAAATAAATTAGTAATAGTACCAAAAATCAAGGTAATAAAATTATTCAAAGGATTAAAATCAGTTGCACTTGATACATCAACATTTAAACATACGATACTTTGTAATAGCCCAGATAATATAATAAATGATGCTGATGATATTTGCATCGAATTAGTAGATGATAATGCGAGGGATGGAAAATATCTAATTCCTCGTCTACAGCTTTTAACATTACTTGATAGTAATTGTCTTATATTTTCAATTGAATTTGATAATTTAGGCATTAAAATGGGTATTAGTTGTTCTACAATAATTTTAGCACATGCAATATTGGCCTTTGAAATTGCAAATAATATTTCCGCAATCTTAGAACCTTTGATTCCTTCAATATTATCTATTAATTCAACAATAGAATGTTGAATCAAGTATTCTGTAAAATTGTTAAATGCTCCAGCATAATTAAAATTAATCCCAATTAAAGCACTTATTTCTGTTATCGATACTAAAGCTTGATTAATATCAGATTCAGAAATTTTTTCATAATTATCTGATTCAGTCATCATTTGATCAATATTATTACTTATAATATCAAATAATTTCATTGCAAAAATTTTCATATAAGTTTCAAATTTTCCAGAATTTTTGTCAATAGATTTTTGTAAAAATACATTACAAAAATCTTCATTATTCCGACATAATTTAACGATGCATATCATTGATCTTACTCTACCAATTCCAATATCTGAAGTTAAATTATCTATAAATAGTGTTAATGTATAACTATTGAATAGGGTATGATGGCACAAACAATCTTCTAGTGTATTTGTTAGTATTTCGTTAGTAATACCATGAGGATTATCTGCAGGTGGAACGAATGTAATTGGAAAATAGCATGCTATAACATTAAATAAATGTAATTTCAATTTCTCATCAATATCATTATATATTTTCAATAATTTATATATAATTTGTAAACCAGATAATAAACATCTAGGATCTCTTTCACTTTCAATACTAGACAATATTCCTTCAACTATATCGTTTGAATTGATCGTTTGATAGTTATTTTCACATTGATCATCAGTTAATAATTGTGATGTTGATACTGTCATTGATAATAATGTATGAAATAATTCAAATACTTTAAATCTTATTGATTGAACAAACGATTGGACATCTTTTAGCTCATTAAAAATAGATTGATAAATTGTAATAATATCACAATATTTTTGATTGAATGATTTTCTATATTTTATTAATAAACCATTAATTGCCATTAAACTTGGTAATATTGATGGATAATCACCTAAACGACGACAAAAAAATATAATTAATAAATTTAAAACTTGTCCATCGAAATGAAGTTGATTTACATCAATCTTATTAATTATTTCTGCTAATAATAATGTAGAACGATTTCTTATTTTATCATTCACATTAGTCAATAGATTTTGTAATAAACCAATTAAATCATTAAATGTGATCGTTTTACATGGGAATATATCATTTAATGATTTGGGGGCACTCGCTGAAGCATCCATTGTAGCAGTTAAAATGTTCACTAACTTTGGTTTGGATTCTATTCTTTGTAAAATCCATTCAAACGATGTCCCAATAATCTCATCATCATAATCATCATCTTCGGTAAATATTTTGATATTTTCTTGCCATTTTTCTAATGAACTAGAAACCGAAGACATCTTCTTAGGTAAGAATCCTTGTACTTAACTTACCGTGTAATGTAACAAGGTCTTTTGATTTTTGTTTTTAGCGACAGGAATGGACGGAACCAATAGTGAAAAGTAATATTTGAAGAAGAAGACATTGTGAGCTTCATAATATAAATTGAATTCCAGTTTAATTAATATTTATGTTTACGGACACAGTATTTTGCCCACTATCTTTTAAAAGGTTTCCGGCGAGTATCGCCAGTACCGGTTCCGCAGGGTAGGTTTCGGAGCACGAAGAACAACTCACATACAAAAAGTTCTCGAACGTCCCCCCGTACTTAGTACCACATAAATATGATGTCTCATCGTTATTTATTATCGCTACTAAATGACCGTAAGCTATCTAAAGTTGGAAGAAGTATGGTACAATTGACAACTTTACAATATTCATCACTGCGACAAAATAATACGACAATTTTAATGAATAATTTAAGAAAAAGTGATACTACGATAAATACGCCAAAGCGACCATTCTTTAGTTGGATTTCATCCACACCATCATATAAGCATTTAAAATCTCACATAGCAATAATGGAGTCTATAAAAAAAACTGATGATATACAACAAAAAATGAAATTAATTAAAACATTAAGTTTACTACATCCTACAGTAGCATGCAAAACAATTGAAATATTATTATCAGAAGGTTCTCTACCTTTAAATGAGGATGTTTTAAAAGAATATATTTATGCTGCTTCATTAAATAGAAAATCTATTGACTCATTAAATATTAATGCAATAATATCACTTATTCAAAAAAATCAATTAAATGGTAATTATATTAATCACGATGGTGCTAAATTATCCACTGGGATGTTATCTGGTATATTAACAAAAGGTTCGTCATCAGGAGATCCAATATATATGAAAACGGTGGCACCATCATTTCGTGAAAAACTAGGTGGTGAAATATTAAAATTACTCTCATTTATGTTTATGATTGCATTTGTATATTCATTAATTGATTCTGGAAAATCAACAAATCCAAATAGTAAAAGTGTTGGTGGTATATCAAGTTTTTTATCATCATCTGTTGTTCATCAAGCGGAAAAAAGTAATAAATCATTTAATGATGTTGTTGGTATAGATGAAGCGAAAGCTGACTTAGAAGAAATTGTACAATATTTAAAAAATCCACAAAAATTTACAAGATTAGGTGGTAAGTTACCAAAAGGTGTATTACTTACTGGACCACCAGGTACTGGTAAAACATTATTGGCAAGAGCTATTGCTGGTGAAGCTAATGTACCATTCTTTTTTGCTTCAGGTTCTGAATTTGATGAAATGTTTGTTGGTGTTGGTGCTAAAAGAATCAGAGATTTATTTGATGCGGCAAAATCAAAAGGTCAAGCGATAATTTTTATTGATGAGATTGATGCAATTGGTGGTAGTAGACATTTAAAAGATCAATCTGCAATGAAAATGACTTTAAATCAATTATTAGTTGAAATGGATGGTTTTGAAGAAAATACTGGCGTTGTTGTTATTGCTGCTACAAATTTTCCTCAAGATTTGGATAAAGCATTAGTAAGACCTGGTAGATTTGATAAACATGTTGATGTACCATTACCAGATATTGGTGGCAGAAAAGCAATATTAGAGTTATATTTAAAAAAATTACTATTATCAAAAGATGTTAATGTTGAAATATTAGCTAGAGGCACACCTGGATTTTCTGGCGCTGAATTATTTAATTTAGTTAATCAAGCTGCATTAAAAGCATCAATTGATGGTCTAAATAATGTTACAATGCAAGCATTTGAATACGCTAAAGATAAAATATTAATGGGTGCTGAAAAAAGATCTGCCATTATAAGTCCAGAAACAATGAAAACTACTGCATTTCATGAAGCTGGTCATGCATTAGTTGCAATGAAAACGGATGGTAGTAATCCAATACACAAAGCTACAATTATGCCAAGAGGTAGAGCATTAGGTATGGTTATGCAATTACCAGATGGTGATCAAACATCTTATTCAAGAAAACAAATGTTTGCACATTTAGATGTATGTATGGGTGGTAGAGTCGCCGAAGAAATTGTATTCGGTCCAGAAAATGTTACTAGTGGTGCTTCAAATGATATATTACAAGCTACAAGATTAGCTACTACAATGGTAACAAAATATGGTTTAAGTGAAAAAGTTGGTATTATACATTTTGATGAAAAAATCAGAGCAAGTAATGAAACACAAAAATTTATTGATGAAGAAGTTAAATTAATTCTTACTGAAAGCTATAATAGAGCAAAAAAAATTATTGAAGCTAACAGAAAAGAATTAGATATTATTGCAAAAGGTTTACAAGAATATGAAAGTTTATCAGGTAATGAATTAGTTGAACTATTAAAAGGAAATAAACCAGATACTAGTAAAATTGGTAATCGTAATCAACAACCATCAAGAGATTTAAAACCAATAGCACAAGTAAATAAAGATCAAATCAATGTTAATAAAAATTAAATGCACATAATATTTATTATTTATTTTTTAAACTGTTCTTTCAGATAGTAGAACTCTCGATTATTACTTACAACCAAAAGTAGCACCGACAACAAAATCTACACCCTTTCCATGAACCAAATACCATAAGGTTTCTTTTGGACCAGTGTGTGCATAAAACGAAAAATTTAAGTTACCTGGTAAGTATAGATAGCTGAGAGGGCCAACGTTGCAAAGTAGATAATTACAAAATGACTTCTAAAAAACGAAAGATTACAAACAATGAAAAATATTTCAAGAAAAGAAATGCAACTAAACCGCCTTTTCATTTCATAGCACCATGTTACTATAAATTGATAGAATGTTTGGATCTTAAATCAGTTGCTAACCTAGAAATATCATTAGTTAAACGTTTAATATCAGATTCTTATATTGATAATACAAACTATCGCAAAATTATGTTCAGTTATGCATGCAATGAATCATTTATAAAATGGATATTAAATAGAAAATTATATATAAAGCATATAATAATAGATGGTTCATACTTTAATGATATAATTTTAATACAGAAATATATAAATTATAATTGCAAATTTGTTGAAACTTTACGCATAATTAGTTTAGATTATTTAACAGATGGAATTATACTAAAGATAATATCTAATTGTTTATATATAAATTCGATATATATAAATGATTGTAATATGATATCAGATCATTTTATTTCATCGTTATTACTACTAAAACCTCATTTATTATCTTTAAATATAATTCATTGTCAAAAAGTCACATCCAACATAGTAAAATTAATAGAAAAATTTAGAGATTTAAGAAAAATAACACTTAATAATAATATTGTTACCAATGAAATTGATTACAATAAAATTTCTAGTTTACCTAAACTAAGGCGATTTAATTTGATTGAGAATATTTTGGATATTTGTAATAATAATGATGATAATAATTATGATAATAATAATGATAATAATGATGAGATCAGTAATTCATATGATTCGTATAGTATTGATAGTGTAAATACCTATAGCAGTAAATCTGATACAGATACTAATAGTGAAAGTAATATATTGAGCGATAATGATGATGATGATGATGATAGTAATCTTGATTCAAATGAAAGTTTAACTTCTTTAAATACAATTGATTCAGATTTATCATGTCCGTTGTTAGTATATAATTAAATAGTAAGACTAAACTATATTAATCTAATAAAATAATTTAAATGAGCTCTTAATTGACGTGCAGAATGAATGTACATATCCCTAGGTACACTAATTCGATCACGTAAATATTCAAGACATTTCACTAATTCTACTTTATTAAATGAATTGAACATTTCTTTAATTTCATTGTTATCATTATAATTGTACTCATTTTTTAACATTATATATAAAATAAATCTTAATGCAATATCAATTTCATTTTTATAATTACTATTACTGATAGCATTAGGATCTGATAATGGCGCTGATACTTGTGGAAATCCTTTTTGTCCACAACCTCTTGCTGCAAAATTGACAATATTCTCAAAGTTACCTATACAATTTCTAACAGCGTCACGACATGCAATTTTACTATCATATGGCATCATTGGCTCAAAACAATCTTCAACGTTAACATTAATATTCCAAACATCTCCATTAATTTGGTCTTTATATGGTGTTGATTTTGGTATATTATAATAACAAGTACCTATTTGAGGCGGTAAATCATTAACATGAGTATAATAATCAGATTTTATACCAATATATGATTCTCTGGTATCCATTGCTTCATACCATTTTAATAAATTTGGATATTTACTTGATCGACATTCAAAACCTTTAAAATATGGTAAACTAGCAGCCATTCGCTCTAAAAATGGTGCATACATTATATCAATAATCGATAATTTACTTCCGAGAAAATATGGACCACCACTTTTTAATAATTCATTATCAACTTGTTTAAATATTTCATGCATTTCATTTTCACTATCATATTTTGATGTTAACCAAGAAAACCAACAACTAAATAATTTTCTTTCTAATTTTAATAAACTTTTACTATTTTCTGTTGATACATCCGATGGTAATAATTTATTACTTTCATTACTATATTCTTTTTCAATATAATATATTATATCATTTGATTCTGATATTACTTTTCCTTTAATTATTGCTATTGGTATACCACCACTTGGTGATATTTTATAAAAAGAATCTGGTTTTTTACCGTAACAATTCATAGGAACTTTTATTATTGAATATGGAATCCTTTTTTCTTCTAAATATAACCAAACTTTTTCACAATATGGACACCAACCTGCTGTATCACGATATAATACTATTTCTGGAATATAATTATCTGGTGCATCAAATAATCTAATATTTGCTTTATGTGATGACATACCACGACCATTATTTATATTTATTGAACACTCATATTGAAATCTTTCTTCAACTGTTTCAAGAGATCTTAATAAAATATCAAGCTCATTTAATGTTGGTGATTTATCTATTACCTTTTTTATATTATTATTAGGAGTAAACATATTTGATAAAAAACTCATCTTTAAATGAAATGTGTAACAATAACTTAAAACTAATAATTGACACAAATAATAGAACTTATTATACTTCATGAACTTGCTATGCTAGGATTTAGATTATTAACCGTGGTAGAATAGTCAACAGCTAAACTAATAGATCCGTCTATCTTGAATGTAGAGACCAACAATACCGGAGAATATACCAATGCCAACGACAGGAAATACGTGGAAAAACACGGTATAATGGGATAGTTATCTTTGCTTTGTAAAAAGCCTTCGTGATGTCAGATTTTTCGGGGATTTCAATTCCAGAAGATAATGCCTACCTACACTTGATAAAGTTCAAATATAAACTAAAAATTAGTTTACAAGTAAATAAAATCTAAAGTTATTATTCTTGTAGAAAAAGTACGAAATGAATTCATTGAATTTATTTAACAATCGTTGGTAGGAATGGTACAGAACTTTTTCTCGGCATGTTAATCGAGTTTCTCTTTCCTAATGTGCTAGATGAATTGTCTTGATGCTTTAATATCGATTCTGATATACTACCAACAGATATTCTACGTACAGAACCACGTCTAGCATATATATCATGATTAGATTGTCTTCGTTGACAAAAAGAAGATCGTCTAGCTACATTTTCAGCTTCTAAAAAGATATCCAAAGTACCTTGATTACCTTGTCGATTATAAGAATCATGATTGAAGATAATATTCTGAATTTTTGATATAAATGTTTCATCATCTTCATTAAATTTATCCTGCGCAATAGTATCTTTATAATTATTTTTTTCATAACCAAGTAGATTTTCATATGATTTATTTGATAATAAACGAGAATTATTACTTTCGCTATTGAGTATATCGCCAATGTACTTTCGTTTCATGTATAATTTACCACATGCATCATTTTTTAATGTATTGTAATAATTTCTTCTTCTTGACTTTGTTAAATACTTTTGTAATAATAAACTATCATCAATATGTAAATATGATGTACTTGATAATATATTGGCATAAAATTTCTTGTCAAGATAATTTAATACA
>JACCDO011949826.1_pt1 | contig 27963 bp, 25 predicted proteins | sample 7446101 | NCBI WGS metagenome assembly JACCDO01 (sample SAMN15323440, study PRJNA562643) | freshwater metagenome | isolation source: river surface water | place: USA:Blue River Watershed | collected 2017-08-16
AAATCTTGCTCAAAACGCTGCAAATAGTCATAGCGCATTTGATCCACAGTTATTCCAATCAACAACTTGGGCTTACCCACATCTTGAAACTCTTGGGTCACTGAAGTATCGATCATCGCATGATCCATTACCCCCTCTTGCAACATGTAAAATTTGGAACTACATGACAACAAGCAGAATCCGAAAACACATAACCCTATCATTTTTTTCATGTACCAAAAATACACGAACGGGCAGCAAAAAAACTGAAAATTTTAAGACTGAGATTGCAAGCTCTTTAAGCGCATGCGCAATTCAAACTCCTCGCTGAAAACCTCAATGGCCTTCAGAACGGATTGGTTCAAGAATTCAGGTTCCCATGGTTTACCAACGTATCGAAAGAGCTCCATGTGGTGCAAAACTTTTAGAACATTGTCCACTTCAGCTTGACCCGTAAGCATCATTTTCTTGCTTCGCGGACAAATGGCATGTGCCTGAATCAAAAAATCAGAACCCAATAAACCGGGCATGAGATAATCCGATATAATAAGGGCCAAAGGTTGATGCTCATTGCTCGACAATTCTTTCACCAATTCCAATCCTTCAAATCCACTTGAAGCACGTTCGATGAAGACATGTTCTGGTAAAATGCGCTCCAACTGTATACGAAGCACCTCTAAAATAAAGGCATCATCATCAACCAAAAGAATGGAATACTGCTGATTCATTAGTGTTTTGAATGATTGGATAATAATGCCTGTTCAATAACATTAACCAAATCTTCTTCACTCCATGGCTTCAGCATTACTTTATCAATGGTGTGGTTATCAACCAACGCTTGGGCCTTTTCCTCCTGCAATTGTCCTGAGAGCACAACCACTTGAATTTTAGGATTAATGGCCTTGACATGCTGGGCAAGAACATCCCCATTTTTAGAGGGCATAATCCAATCTGAAATAATAACTATCAACTCGATTCCAGTGCCGGTAATATCGCCGATCACTTCGATGGCCTCATCAACATTTTGGGCAAACTCCAACAAATGTCGATCCCCAAAGTGACGCTCCAACTGCATTCTCAATGCATTCAAAACCAGAATATCATCATCTACTGAGAGAATGGCTGTTTTCATGCTACATTATTTTTTGGCAATGTAACTATAAAACGGGTTAAACGCTCTTCACTTTTGCAAACAATGCTACCACCTTGTTTTTCCATTATTTTCCGGACGATGTTCAATCCCAAACCCGTTCCTTCACCGCGAGCTTTCGTCGTGAAGAATGGTTCAAATATTTTTTCTATAATCTCTTGAGGAATCATTGGCCCATCATTGGCAACGTTGATTACATGATGGGTTGGTGTTTCTGTGTATTCAAAAGCAATCATGCAATTGTTACCCGATGCTTGTAAGGCATTGTTCACCAAATTGGTCCACACCTGCGACATTTCCTCAGCCAATCCGAAGCAAACTATGTCGTCTGGTATGGTGTTTACAACCCTTGAACCTTGCTTGATCTTATTCCACATGATTGTCAACACGGTGTCTACATTTTCTTTCAAATTGAAATGAGACTTCTCAGAAGACAAATTTCCATGGGCAAAACTATTTAGGGCCTTCACCACTTTGCTCCCTTGATCAGAAGAAGCTGTGGTAGTATTAATGCTTCGTAAAATCAATACAAAGTTCAAACTCAACTGAAAAATCTGCTCTGCCTTTTCCAATAGCATCCACTGCTTCAATTCTTCGTCTATGGAGAAAATTCCTTTCTGCACGAGCATTCGAGCCATCTTGGTCTTCATTCGGTCGGCCAAATGCAGGTCGCTCATTTGAGAAACGACTTTTTGAATGTACTGCCTTTCCTCAGCAGTTGAGAGATTGATGATCTGTGCCCTCTCATACAACCTTATGGCCAGCACCAATTCGGCAGGGTCCATTTGGGCAATCAACTTCATTACACCCTCCGTGAAAAGGTATTTCAAGTTTTCACCTGATGCTTTAATGGCCCCCAAAGGGGTATTGATTTCATGCGCAATGCCCGCAATCAACATTCCCAACGTCGACAGACGTTCCTTACTCACTATCTCAGACTGGGCCAGTTTTAGCTCATCCAGAGATTGCTCCAATGCTTCTGTCTTTTCCAGCAACGCTGACTCAGCATGGGTCAACTGATTGACCAAGTGGGATAATTTCTCTTCGTTGTGCTTTCGCTCTGTAATGTTGTGCAGATAAGCACGCAGCAATTTCTTTTCTTCCAGCATGAACAAATTGATTTCGAAAATCAATCCATTGTAATGGAATTCACCTTTTTCATGATCTACCTCAAGATCATGTGAAGTGACATTAAAAGTCAACAAAAGTTCAACAAATGGCAAGTCCAATAAATTGCCCAATATGCGCTTTGCCGCCGGATTGACGTAGTTCAATTTGGCATTGTGCAAATCAAACTCAAGGACTGGATTGGGATTTTGTTCTGGGAATAAAGCCAAATTGGCGATGTGCTTGGTTTTTTCCTCAACCGCTTTTTCAAGACCTTCATTGATCGTTCTGATTTCCGCTCGGGAGTCTTCCAAAAGTTTTACATACTGCTCTCTTTGCAACTCCATTTCTTTCCGCTCAGTAATATCATTCTCCACGGCCATGTAGCCTGTAACATCGTTCTTGGCGTTAAACAAAGGAACAATATTTATGGATAACCAATATTCATTTCCCCCTTTGCCAACATTCAGCAACTCTGCCCAAACAGATTTCCCTTGAGCCAAAGCGACATTGATCTTTTCTATCTCTTTTTTATCTGTTTTTTCAAACTGAAACATTTTTGGAGATCGACCAATAACTTCTTCCATGCTATACCCCGTTATGCGCAAGGCGCTGTCATTGACCCATTGAATCTTCTTATCTTTATCCGTGATGATAACCGCATTGGATGTTCTCTTGGCCACCAATGAAAGAATATTCAATTCCTCTTGGGCGTTGATTTGCTCAGTTATATCCTGTAATACACCAGCCAATTTAAAATCATTGGTTTTGTTGTCTTGAACAAATTCCCCAATGCACTTCACCCAAATGACCACCTGATCAATGGGCCTGCGCAAACGGAAATTCAATTCAAATCGTCCTTTGGATTGAAATCCCGCTTGAAAGGCCTGCTCTACCTCCTCTGCATCTTCTGGAAAAACGATGGCCATGAAATGTTCATAGTCATTGATGAATCCATCGTGTATACCCAAAACTGATTTGAGGTTATCACTACCCTGCCAAGTATCATTCTCCAAATTGTATTCAAAGCTTCCCAACTTGGAAATGGTTTGGGCTACATTCAAATCCTCTAAGGCCTTGAATAAATTGTAGGTCCTTAGCTTCACCTCTTCTTCCAATCCAGCCGTCAATTGATCATTGGTTGCTTTCTGCTCTTTCAAAGTTTGAGAAAGAGAAAGCAACGAATCTTGCAGTGAATTCAATTCTTTAGCCTGATAATTATTCCTTACCATCTTCAATTCAAAACTACCTTGCTGCAGCGCTATGGCGTTTTCTTTTACCAATTTGATGGGGTCCGTTATAAGATTGGCCAAGAAATAAACGATCACCAAAATAACAGCAGCGATCAGCGTGAGGAAAAGAAATATGGGTCGATTCATTGCGCTCACGTCCTTTTTCAAATCCTCTTTGCTTATTGTCAAGGCTACATAGCCTTTCATACTTGGATGTGAGAATGGGTATTCGATGGTTAGATACCTTACAGTATCCAATTCCATCTTCTCATGATCGACAGTATCCGGGATGGTAACATAGGATACCGACATATTGGATTCGATGGTAGCAATAGAAACAGCCTTCAATTCTGCATCCGATTGCAAATGATTCATTGTTTTGGTTAAGCCCAGATAATCATCCCGCTCAAGGCTCAGTTCAACACTCAATGCTAAAGTTGATGCTTGTTGCCTCAACTCTGCCATTTTATACTCGCCCAGCAAGGCCCTTTGCCGCGAGGGATAGTACATCGCCAAAACACCAATTAGCACCAAAACGATGACCGTATAGGGCAACCAAATTTGGGTAAATATGCTGGATTTGAATTTCATCAATTCGTTATCGTTATCATCTGCCCATTGGGAATGATACTCTTTTTATCCGCCGTAAAAACCCCTATGGCTCCTGGTGTTCTCTTTACAAAATCAACCATTTCTTGCTCCGAATCAAAGAACATCGGAGATTTGGCTCGCCCTTGAAAAACCAATGAAAGCCAAAATTTTTGCACTTCCTTCACGGACTTGCCATAGACCTTGGTATACACTTCTTGCGCTTTGGCTGATTTGGTACCTGGCAAGCAGATAACCACCGTCTTTCCATTTTTCCAGAGGGTCTCTTTCCCTGTAAAAACACGCTGCACTTTGGCATTGCTCATGCTTGTCATTCCGACCTCATTTCCAAAATACACCACATTTTGTGACCATGCCCATTGTGAAACCATCCACAATGCGATAACGCCTATCCAGCGATACAATTTAGAATCCATATGCCAACTGGAATTTAAAGTCATAACGCTCGACGTGCAATGCCCCATGATGATTCAAGTGGTCATCGGCAGCAATGGTTCTTTCCACCTGAAACTTGACATTGCAAGTCTCACTGAATTCATACTTATAACCGATAGCCGTTTTTAATTGCTTGCCAGGGGCTGCATGTAAATCTTTATCTGAAACATGCATAAAATCAGCCAAAGCATAAACGGTATTGACATCCTTTACTTTTACACCAATATAATTGAAGGAGGAGAAGTTTTCCGCTACTCCTAAACTATCTGTCGTGTTTACACCATAGCCTGTTTCACTCATGAACTCATATTGATCGGTGAATCGCTTGATGGAAAGACTGTACAACTCAAAATTCAAAGCCCCTTTGTAACCGCTGTTGTAGGAAGAGTGTCCACTATGCACACCGGGCTTGTTGGTGGGCATGTAATCGTTGTAATAGGATGCTCCAATACGTGTATACTCATCTGGACGAATGTGCATCCCCATCATCAGCGCCTTGTTGGTGCTGACGTCATATACATCGGTCGAAGAAATACCATTTCCAACTACCAAGTCATATCCGAAATTTAACCGACCCAAATACTGCCCCCTAAAAGAAATACCCGAAGTATGCACAGGAACCATGGTACTAAAAAACAACGGACGATCAATTGTTGGGAAAAATAAACGTCCATGATGGTATTCATCATTCCATGTATTGACGGGAGTATGAATTTTTCCCATGATGATGCTGTGGTTACCAAAGTAATCCCACTTCATCTGGGCCCGCTCGATGCTCGGCGCAAACTTAGCAGCCGTTGCAGCATCATACTTTACGACGGTCTCCCCTAAAAAGCTAATCCGATCGGTCAGCCTTGCTGTTACGAAAAAATCTTGTTCTCCCAAAGAGAAGTAGGAATTTTTATCTTGATCAAATTTGTCCAAATTGTATTGGATATGACCATACATTTTCAAATCAACATTCCGATCTGTTTGGGACCAACCTGCCCAAGCGTTTAAAATGAGGCCGCTAGCGATTATTAGTTTTTTCATTCTTATTGTTTGCTTTTCAAAGATAGACGATGTGTTTCCTTTTTAACATTAATAATAAAAAGATCCCGTTAAGGTCTTGTTCCAACCATTGGTCTCCCAATCCCACAATTTCATTTTCTCGCGGTATGTACCGAAAGAGAGATCTGCTGAATGTCCTTTTCCCAATGGAAACTCAAATCCCACTTGCAAACCAGCTCCAATACCCGTCGCCGTTCTGGGAACATATCCATAAGTTTGATTAAAATTATCACCCCCAATGAATAACTCGTATGATCGATCGGCGATGTAGGCTTTATTATTAACGACTTTTATTCCCGTGAGACTCATTCCCGGCTGAATAAAAAAGTCCATTCCTTCATTGATTTCCCAACCTTGACGATAACCCAAAACCATCTGAAAACGCTGCTCATTGCCTTCTATGGTAAACAAACGTATATCTTGTTGGGCATTGAGCTGGGATCCTGTTCCCTCAAAAATCACAGAGTACTTGTCTACCGTTTTAATTCTGGTCGTCAAAAATTGAAAGACAAATGAACTGTAGCGTTCTAACCGGTAGCGCAAATCCAATCCCAAAGCTATGGATGGACTATACCGCATGGCGGTTGGATAGGCATAATTGTCATAAAAATTAGGGAATGAAAAGCCACTTGAATTATAGTAGCTATTGATGTATTGGGTCTCCATGGGATTCCATTTGATTCTATCTTCAATGGACATCGCCCTTACCCCAGCGTAATTGGTTCCAGCTTGAAGGACCCCTGAACCATTGTAAAAATTGGCTGTGGTGTCCGAGGCAAAATAAGATCCTACGCGCAGTCCAATAGAAAAGCCTCGGTATTCATCTTCTTGGGCCTTTGAACAAAGCGGACTTATTATCAACATTAACAACGCTATTCTTGTTTTCATTCTCATTCCTTATTCTATTTGCGACTGAAAGTTAACCATAATGCGATTTGCCATCACCGATATCGAAACTGTTGGAAGCCATCCTGGCCAAGGGACCATTATCGAGATTGCCATTTGCATCCATGATGGTACCAAGATAGTGGACAAATATGAAACACTCATCAATCCCGAAAAGAAAATACCTCCATTCATCGTCTCCCTTACGGGCATTAACGATAAAATGTTGCAACATGCACCACTTTTCGAAGATGTAGCGGATGAAATTTTTGATTTACTCAAGGATTGCGTCTTTGTAGCGCACAATGTCAACTTTGATTACAATTTTGTCAAGGCCGAGCTCGATGCGGCCGGTTATCAATGGAAAACAGAGAAATTGTGCACCGTGAGATTGGCCAGGGCTTCATTTCCTGGGCACCGAAAATATGGGTTGAGCTCCATGTGTGAATTGTTTGAAATTCCCAACTTTGCTGCTCACAGAGCAATGGGCGATGCTCAAGCCACAGCCATTTTATTTGATAAATGCATAGAGGAACATGGTTTTTCCATCATTCATGATATGCTCAAAAAAGGAAGCGGAGATTCCTTTTTACCCAACCACATTCCCAATGAGGAATTTCAGAATCTTCCCACATCATCAGGTATCTATTTTTTTAAAAATGAAAAGGGAGAACATTTGTACATTGGCAAAGCCGGCAACATAAAAAAAAGAGTTCGCTCCCATTTCAATCCCGATGGAGGTGAACGTCAACAGCATTTCTTACGAGACATTGCACACATTGAATTTCAAGAAACAGGTACCGAACTTTTGGCCTCACTGTTGGAGGATGCTGCCATTAGAAAACATTTCCCCAAGTACAACAAAGCGCAAAAAAAGAAGCACCACCCTTTTCATTTGATTGACTTTTTTGATCAAAAAGGCATCCACCGCTTACAAATCGTTCGCGGAAAAACTGCCCAGTCCATTCATAGCTTTCCTTCGATGAAAGCCGCCTATCAATGGCTAAATGAGTTAAAGGATGAATTCAATATTCAAAGCAGATGGATTGGATTGCACCATTTCCAAGGAGAAGAATTGTCAGAGGAAATTCAAGTTCACAATAAGCAATTGGCCATCGCATTGGAATCTTCACTGTCCAAGCAGCCTTCCTACTTGGTCATTGGAAAAGGCAGAAAGGAAAATGAAAAGTCACTGGTCTGGGTACAGCGCGGAAATCTCAAAGGCTATGCCTTTGTGGAGAGTGACACCTTGATTCAACATGAGAACGAGCTCGACTGGATCATTCAGCCATTACCATCATCGGAAATCACGCCTTATTTACTCAAAAGTCATTTGGACAATCCCAAACAATGTTACATTAAAACTTTTTCTGATCCTCTTTTGGAATGCGATAAATGGTAATTTTCTCCAACGAGTTTACAGGATTGATCCAATGCAAAAACCGATCAAAGTTCCCTGGTTCTATGGTTGTGCAATAAGTCAAATGAGGAAATTTACTCTTCCAATTCTTGATCCTGTTTTCCAAATCTACATCGTCGTAAAACAAAATGTAATTGGGATAGCTTCTCCGATGAACGTCATTCCTGTACGTCGAATCAAGCAAATGAAATAAACCTACCGTCTCTTGTAAATTTTGCTGAACGCCAAAAGTGTAGTACTCATCCCAAACATCGCCATAGAACTTTGGAGCCAATGGTACGCTCTCTTTGTGCGAAAACTCCTGAATAAAATTTTGAGCATCCCCAAATTCATACAAGGCGTGCATGCTTTCCACTCGAGCCTTCTTCGGATAAATACAACTGGCACCAAAAAGCAAAACAACATTCAAAGTCCAAAAGAAATTCCAACTTCTCTTGATCCACGATTTGGAATGCCAATCCTTCCATTCCATCCAATTGTTCCATCCAATGACGCCAATCACCAGTAAAATTGGAAGTACAGGAAACAAAAAACGCTCTTGCTTATTGGGGAAAATGAGATGGAAAATGGTAAATACCAACCACGCCAACCACACCCCCCAAAATGCAGCATGTCTAGGTTGAAGAACCTGCACTTTACGAAACAAAGGGGTCAATGCTCCCCAAAAAACAAATAGGCTAATGGGAGGCAGAATAAAATAGGTCAACCATGAAAGATAAGCCCATGGGGAGTTAGGAAACTCACCTGCATGTTGTGCGTTGTACTCGAAATAACCCAACACATGTTGAAAGGGCTGACCGCCCCACAACAAGATATCGTCGATTTGTGTGACAAAAAAAGTCAACCCGGAAAACACTGCCACAACCATAAATCTTCTCCATTCTCGGGAGAACAAGATGGCCAAACCCCAACCAATTGGCACCCATGCATTTTGAAAACGCAACCCAACAGACAGGCCCAATAAAACCCCTCCCCACATCCAATGGCGCGTCTTCATCATTGTACAATAATACAATCCTCCTATGACGAGTGGTTGGCTCACCACCTCTACCAAATTGCGAACAGCATTGAGTGGCATCAAACCCAAAAAGGACATGAGCAGGGCGGCAGTAACCGCATTTTTTTTGTTCGATAGACGCAAAGTCAATTGAAAAACAAAGTAAACCGACAGCAGTGACCACATCCCGTGCAGCAGGCGAATAAACAATTGCACATGCTGTGGGTCATCTATTCCTGCGGCATACAAGGTTTTATAGATTACAAACAATACTCCATTGTATAGAAAACTAAAGGCTTGCGGTGCTGTCTCTGAATTGCCCCAACCAGGAATCCAATCACCCGTATTGAATCCATTGGCCCATGAACCTGCTATTTCAACCGTCAGAAAATGGTCATCGACCATCAAATATCCTGGCGAAAAAAAAGCCGCCCAAAGTCGAATGAACAAACCGCCAATCAAGATAACCTGAAGGGGCTGGTAATTCCACCAAGAGACAAAACTATTGCGCCACAGTCCCATATACTACACTTGAATAACTCCTGTGCGATAAGGAGGGGTAGGCTGCCCCAATGAAGCTGCTTGAATGCCCATGCTGATCCACTTGCGGGTATCTACAGGATCAATTACCGCATCCAGCCATAATCTTGCAGCGGCGTAATACGGGGTAGTCTGCTCATCATACTTCGATTTTATCTTTTGGTACAACGTGTCTTCCTCCTCTTTTGTGATTACCTCTCCCTTGGCCTTCTTGGCTGCAGTTTCAATCTGCAATAACACCTTGGCCGCTTGCGCTCCTCCCATGACCGCTACCTGAGCCGTTGGCCATCCCACAATCAATCTTGGATCATAAGCCTTACCGCACATGGCATAATTACCGGCTCCATAACTATTGCCTGTTATGATGGTAAACTTGGGAACCACGCTATTGGCCTGAGCATTCACCATTTTGGCTCCATCTTTAATGATGCCACCGTGTTCGGATCTTGATCCCACCATAAAGCCCGTCACATCCTGTAAAAAAATCAAAGGGATATTCTTCTGATTGCAATTCATGATAAAACGTGCAGCCTTGTCTGCACTGTCGCTGAAAATGACACCACCCAACTGCATGCCATCCTTCTTGCTTTTGACCACCATTCGCTGATTGGCCACAATTCCCACAGCCCATCCATCGACTCGGGCATAAGCGCAGACAATGGTCTTACCAAAATCCTCCTTAAATTCTAGGAATTCACCTCCATCAACGATGGACTTGATGATTTCCCGGACATCATAAGGCTTAACACGATCTTCTGGAAGAATCGCATACAACTCTCGTTGATCAACTAACGGAGCAACGGTTTCAATGCGGTCAAAACCCGCGGTATTTTGCTGTTTACCAATTTTGGAAAGCATGGATTTAATCTTGTCCAATGCATCGGCATCATCCTTCGCCTTATAATCAGTTACACCACTGATTTCGCAGTGCGTAGTGGCTCCTCCCAGTGTTTCATTGTCAATGTCCTCTCCTATTGCGGCCTTGACCAGATATGACCCTGCCAAAAAAATAGTCCCTGTCTTGTCGACAATGAGGCTTTCATCACTCATGATGGGCAAATAGGCTCCTCCTGCTACACATGATCCCATGATGGCTGCTATTTGCAAAGTACCTTGGGCCGAAAGCTTGGCGTTGTTTCTGAAAATGCGACCAAAGTGCTCCTTATCCGGAAAAATTTCATCTTGCATCGGAAGATAAACCCCTGCACTGTCCACCAGATAAATGATGGGCAAGTTGTTTTCTAATGCAATCTCTTGCGCACGCAAATTTTTCTTACCCGTAATCGGAAACCAAGCACCGGCCTTTACTGTTGCGTCGTTGGCAACCACCAAACATTGCTTGCCTGCTACCCATCCCATTACTACTACTACTCCGCCGCTGGGACACCCCCCATGCTCTGCGTACATGCCATCTCCAGCAAATGCGCCTATCTCAATGCGATCGGCCCCTTTATCCAATAAATAATCTATTCTTTCGCGGGCCGTCATCTTGCCCTTGGCACGCTCTTTCTCCTGACGGACCTTGCCTCCTCCCTCCATGATTTTTGCCAAACGCTTATTCATCTCGGAAACCATCAAAGCCATCTTGTCTTCATTGCGGTTGCGCTCAATCACCTTTGGATCTGCCATAATCATCGTCTTTATGACGCGAATTTAAGGCAGTACACCGCATTCCCTTATTTTTGTGACCATGAAATATTGGGCGATGATTTTTTGTTTTGGAACGTTGTGGGGATGTCAACCCAAAAGCTCCACCTCCTATGCCATCATTAAACCCCAATACGCCAAACTATTTTTTTTCAGTACGCAGTCTGGAGATACGACACTGCACATCATCCAAGGCCAGGACACCCTGGCCGTTGACAAAAAGAGCGGCCATCAATTTCATTTACTCAGCACTACGCAAGTTGGTTTTTTTGAATTGCTTGAAAACACCTCCGATATCAAAGGTGTGGTTTATCCAGAGGAAATCTCTTCGAATTCCTTAAAATTGAGATGGCAACAAGGTCAATTGATTCACCTAAATCCCGGTCATGGTGAAATAGATCAAGAACTGCTTTGGAGCCAGAGCGCAGATTATGTGCTCTACAGGCCATTTGACCCTTTGGATTTCACGTTGCCTGCATCAACCGAGAAAATACCTTTCTTGGATTACGCTGAAGAACATCCACTAGGACGATTGGAATGGATAAAGGCATTGGGCTTCTTGGCGAAGAGAATGATCTTTGCGGAGCGTTTATTTCAAAAAAAATCTGCTCTTTACCAATCTCAAATTTGTAAAACAAAACAACATAAAAAAGTGGTAATGGGCAGTTGGGATGGCAACACTTTTTACATCAATGGCACAAAATCCACCATTCATCAATCACTGATAGATGCCGGTCACTCAACCTGCGAAATGGGCGCGGAAGGCACTGTTGAATGGGACCGTGAAATGCTGTGGTCCAAACTTTCAGAAATCGACCACTTGATATGGATCACCACCACCAAGCAAAAACCATTATTGGAAAAAGAAATGCTGCAACCAGAATCGTGGCAAAAAAAATGGAGTGTGACACCCCATTTCATTTTGATCGACACTTGTGCTTATTTCCAACGAGCCATCATTGAACCTGAAAAATTATTGCAGGATTTGACACATCTCGATGATGCACAAATTAAAACGTTCGTAACCAACTGACCATCGGGAATCCAAAATTGTTGTTCTCTACGGCTGTGTAATTCAAGAAAAATTGAAATGCCCTGGTCTTGGTTTGCATCACCCTTATCCCTGGCATAAACATAAAGAAACCTCTGTTTGTTCTGGTCCTTACAAGACCATTGTTGTAATAACTGGATACATACTCTTGTGTGTTTGGATCGAGGTAGTAGTTATATCCTTCATCTAACCTTTCACGTGTTGTATTCAAAGTTCCAAACATGCTATCAAAGATGAGACTGGTAGTCTTCCCAATGCGCAGTGTACCTGCGATAGAATTGAGCACTCCAGAAGACCGAACCGATGAATAATAACCGTCCATACTGCTGTTGCCATTGCTGTAGTAAACAAACCCACTTGAAAAAGTCAAATTGTTTTCTCGATCACCTTTTGTGATGGACATGAAATTCACACTAAAAATACCTTTGAAAGAATTCAAATAACCCAGGTTACCCGTGAGAGATCCAAGTGCAAAATTCACATCTTTTCTTTTTGTTGGAAATGATTTTTTTAAAGTAAATAAGAACGGGGCTCCAATCCATGTCGTCATAAGACCAACATTCAAGGAATTGGACACAGCCACATGCATCTCAGGACCGTAGAAATTAATCATGTAATAATTCTCCCCTTTTTTGATGGGCAAACCATTGGTGGTTACAAAGTACCTGGTGGAAAACGTGTTGTTGTCCCACACTTCCCCATCTACGACCACTGCATGCGTTTTATCATTTTTGGAAATAGAAATGATGTCTGTCTTTTTCAAATAGATTTTACCGACCGACTTGGACTGTATCAACATCTCTCGGCCATCATCTTGAACAATCATACCAACGTATTCGCTTCCATTGCTCAGTTTGATGATGTACTCCGTGGTGTCTCCTGGCGTTACTTGCGCTTGACCGAAAATGGATGCCAACATAAAGAAGGCGATAATGATGATGTTGTTTTTCATAGAAACTTTTTTTTAGTTCGCGTTTATACCTGGATACTTCATCAGTGCCTCTTTAAGGCATTCTACTGCATTTTTTAGATCACTTACGTTCAATACATAAGCCAAACGCACTTGATTCTTTCCACTTCCAGGAGTGGCATAAAATCCTGTCGCTGGCGCCATCATAACGGTTTGTCCGTTGTGCTCAAACTTCTCTAACATCCACTGACAAAACTGATCAGAATCGTCAATGGGCAATTCTGCAATGCAATAAAAAGCTCCTTGCGGTTTGGGACAGCGAACACCAGGTATGGCGTTCAATCCATCCACCAAGGTGTCTCTTCTTTTGACATACTCTTCTACTACCCCATCAAAATAAGATTGAGGCGTAGCCAAAGCGGCCATGGAAGCCCATTGTCCGAAAGTAGGCGGTGACAAACGGGCCTGCCCAAACTTCAAAGCTGCAGACATCAATTCTGCATTGCGGCTAATCATGGCACCTATGCGAGCGCCACACATCGAGTATCGCTTGCTTACGCTGTCAATCATGATGGCGTTGTTTTCTAGACCTTCCAGGTTCATTACACTAAAAGGAACTGCGCCCTCGTACATAAATTCTCGATATACTTCGTCCGCATACAAAAATAAATTGTACTTCAAAACCAAATCACGCAATTGTTCCAACTCAGTTTTCGAATACAAATATCCGGTTGGATTGCCTGGATTGCAGATCAAAATGCCTTTGGTTTTTTCCGTAATTTTCTTTTCAAATTCAGAAATGGCTGGCAATGCAAATCCATTATCAATCACGGCTGTCACTGGAACAACTGTTGCTCCTGCCATTACCGCAAAACCATTATAATTGGCATAAAATGGCTCTGGAATGATGACTTCGTCTCCCGGATTCAGCGTTGACATAAAGGCAAAAACCAAAGCTTCTGAACCTCCTGTGGTCACCATGATATTGGACACCTCCAAATGAATATCTTTCGATGAATAATAACCTTTTAATCCTTCACGATAATTCAACATCCCCTCTGAATTGGAATACTCGATGACGCGGGCGTCTTGGGCTTTCATGGCCTCACGCACTACCTCAGGCGTTTCAATATCGGGTTGACCAATGTTCAAGTGATAAACCTTTGTTCCCCTTTTCTTGGCCGCCTCCGAATAGGGCACCAACTTTCTGATGGGAGAGGCCGGCATTGACCCGGCTTTAGAACTCAAATTAGGCATCGTTATCTTTTTTTACAATATTAATTCATTTACGTTACTGAGCTTTCATTCCTTCTATTAGAACTTCTAGGATCTCTGCCGCTGCCATGGGAATCTTCGTTCCTGGACCAAATATCCCAACACAGCCTGCCTCATAGAGGTAATCAAAATCTTGCTCGGGAATGACGCCGCCCGCCACCACCATGATGTCGGATCTTCCATGCGCTTTCAGTATTTCAATCAATGCAGGAACCAATGTTTTGTGTCCTGCCGCCAATGATGATGCACCCACAATATGCACATCATTCTCAATGGCCTGCTTGGCGACCTCTTCTGGCGTTTGAAACAATGGCCCCATGTCTACATCGAATCCCATATCTGCAAACGATGTTGCTATGACCTTGGCTCCGCGATCATGTCCATCCTGCCCCATCTTGGCAACCAAAATTCTAGGCCGTCTTCCAGCCAAAGCGGCAAATGTATGAGCCATGGCCAAGGCCTTTTGAAAGGCTGGATCTTGAGCTGATTCGGATGAGTACACGCCGCTTACACTTTTGATGGATGCTTGGTGGCGTCCAAAAACCCGCTCCAAGGCATCCGAAATTTCGCCTAATGTAGCCCTTTTGCGGGCTGCCTCAATGGCCAGGGCCAATAAATTACCTGAACCCATTCTTGCACTTTGCTCCAACTGCCCCAAAGCAGCTGTCACTGCTTCATGATTTCTATTCTCTTTGATAGACTTGAGTTTCGCCACTTGCTCCAATCTGACGGCTTGATTGTCCACCTCTAAAATATCGATCGCATCTTCTTTATCCAAAGTAAACAAATTGACTCCAATAATTTTTTCACGACCGCTGTCTATCTTGGCTTGTCTGCGCGCTGCTGCTTCTTCAATCCTCAATTTGGGAATACCGGCCTCAATGGCCTTGGTCATACCTCCCTCTTTCTCAACTTCCTCTATCAATGCCCAAGCAGCATCGATCATTTCTTGCGTTCTGTTTTCCATCCACATAGATCCCGCCCAGGGATCAATCCACTTGCACACTTCCGTTTCTTTTTGGATGTACAATTGGGTATTACGGGCAATGCGTGCAGAAAAATCGGTGGGCAAAGCAATGGCCTCATCCAGCGCATTGGTATGCAAACTCTGCGTTCCGCCCAAAGCGGCTGACATGGCTTCGATACAGGTGCGCGCGACATTGTTAAATGGATCTTGTTTGGTCAAACTCCATCCACTGGTCTGACAATGGGTGCGCAAAGCCATGGATTTGGGATTCTCAGGATGAAACTGTTGAATCAACTTGGCCCATATCATGCGCGCAGCGCGCATCTTGGCAATCTCTGACAAATGATCCATGCCGATGGCCCAAAAGAAAGATAACCTTGGAGCAAAATCGTCAATCTTCATTCCTGCAGCTATACCAGCTCTTACATATTCCAAACCATCAGCCAACGTATAGGCCAACTCAATTTCCAATGTGGCTCCAGCTTCTTGCATGTGATAACCGGAAATAGAAATGGGATTGAACTTGGGCATGTGTTGACTGGTGTAGGCAAAAATATCGCTCACAATGCGCATGCTCGGGCTGGGGGGATAGATATAGGTATTGCGGACCATGAACTCTTTCAAAATATCATTCTGAATGGTTCCACTTAACTGTTCAGGACTTACACCTTGCTCCTCTGCGGCCACAATGTAAAAGGCCATGATGGGCAGCACCGCACCATTCATGGTCATCGAAACCGACATCTGATCCAAAGGAATTTGATCAAACAAGACCTTCATGTCGTCTACGCTATCAATGGCCACTCCGGCCTTCCCAACATCCCCTGTCACGCGAGGATGATCACTATCATACCCCCTGTGGGTGGCCAAATCAAAGGCCACACTCAATCCTTTTTGACCTGCGGCCAAATTGCGGCGATAAAAGGCATTGGAAGCCGAGGCCGTGCTAAATCCTGCATATTGTCTAATGGTCCATGGGCGAATGGTATACATGGATGCGTAAGGACCACTTTTGAAAGGCGCTTGACCTGGTCCAAATTGCTCCAACGCATGCGGACTTCGTGCTATCTTCTTAACCTCAACTCCGCAATGATTCAGAATAGATTGGGTCAATGCTTCGATACTGTAAGCGCCTGAACCGATGTCGCTGATGGCATTCAAACGGGATTCTTCTCTTAACAAATGCAATATATTTCTCGACCAACGCGCGGCGGCTTGGGCATCATCGTGCAAAATATCTTTTAATACAACCACATTGGCTCCACCCAAAATGGCACCCAAGGCTTGCGTCGACAGTCGAAGCAAATCTGTATAAGTATCCTCATCTTGTCTTCCTTGACACATCGCCACCAATTGAAAAGGATTGTCGCGCTGTTCCATGGCATATCGTATGGCACGCATCATCGACAAATCAAAAAAGTAATTGCCTGTACTATGATAAACGATTTGACAAATCTCCGCTTCGTTGCTCAACGCGTTGCGCAGGCATTCCAATGTGGAATTGGCATCTGAACCGCTGATTTCCCATACTTGATCCGAGGGTTGATAGATGGCTGCTTTAAAATCGGTATCTAACCAACCCTTAGAAGTGTACCACGATTGAAGCGAAGTCAAACTTGACGCATTGGGAACTTGAAAGGAAATAATGTTTCCCAAAACATCGTCCATACCCGAAAGATCGGGGTTGTCATTTTTTACAAACAGGCATTCAGCCCCCCCCATCAACGCGGCCATTACATCCTCTTTATTCGCTGTATTCACCCAAGCGCCAATAGCGAACTCTTTGGGAAAAGTGGTCAATTCTGTCAGCGTATCCAACGGTGCATAAGGCTTCAAGACAAAGGCATCAACTGGAGAAGCATTCATGGGATCAATGGTTTGTTGACCCAATTCCTTCTGCATACCCTTCAACCATTGCTCCGCATTCCAGGGTGAAAATGTATTTAATTCTAACATCAGCATAGACTTTGCGCAAATATGCATCAATCAAGGGCATCTTCCTTCGTTAATTTGCAGTATGAAATCAGGAAACAATGCCATTATTTTCATCTTCATCACGCTACTCATCGATGTGATTGGATTGGGAATCATCATCCCCATCTTGCCCGCCTTGATGACTGAGTTGACAGGCGAAAGTGTGGCGGAGGCTTCTGCAGAGGGCGGTTGGCTGATGTTTGCTTATGCCATCATGACCTTCCTCTTTTCACCCATCTTGGGCAATTTAAGCGACCGCTTTGGTCGCCGCCCCATCATCTTGTTCTCATTATTGGGACTTGGAATCGATTATTTGTTCATGGCCTTCGCACCCAATTTGACTTGGTTGTTTGTTGGTCGCGTCGTATCGGGAATCATGGGCGCAAGTTTTACAACTGCATCCGCCTATATCGCAGACATCAGCACGCCTGAAAAAAGAGCACAAAACTTTGGATTGGTCGGCGCAGCATTCGGATTGGGCTTCATCATTGGCCCTGTCATCGGCGGTGTCTTGGGTGGATGGGGATCACGCATCCCCTTCTTTGCCGCAGCGGCGCTTTCGCTCATCAATTTCATCTATGGTGTTTTTGTTCTTCCCGAATCCTTGAGCGAAGAAAACAGAAGACCCTTTGAATGGAAAAGAGCCAACCCTTTTGGCGCATTGAAAACCATTCGCAAGCACAAAGAGGTGGCAGGCATTGTTCTTTCGTTGTTCTTTCTTTATTGGGCATCATTCAGCGTGCAAGGCACGTGGTCTTATTATACAAAATACTTATTCAATTGGTCTGAAAGCGAAATCGGCTATTCATTGGCAGCGGTAGGATTTATGGCCGCCCTGGTGCAAGGGTATTTGATTAGAAAAATCAACCCCAAATTGGGAAACAAAAAGAGCATCGTTTTGGGCATACTGCTCTACACTTCGGGATTGGTCTTGTTCTCCATGGCCAGTGAAGGATGGATGATGTATGCCATCCTCATTCCCTATTGCCTCGGCGGCATTACCATACCTGCCATGCAGAGTGAAATGGCCCAATATGTTCCAGCCAACGAACAAGGAGAGCTGCAAGGTGCGCTAACCGCCGTCAACAGCATTACCGCCATTATCGGTCCCGTATCCATGACTACCATTTTCGCCTACTTCGCCAGCTCCGCTGCCCCATTTTATTTTCCAGGAGCAGCTTTTTTTGCAGGCGCGATACTGTGCGCCATTAGCGCATGGATAGCGTTTATTTCATTCAAAAAACACCGCGCATGATAAAAAATAAAGTTCTCTTTTTGGATCGGGATGGAGTCATCAATCATGACCCTGGTGACTATACCTACAGCCTAGATGAATTCATCATCTTGCCAACGGTCGTACCCGCCTTGCAATTGGCACAAAAGAAAGGATTCCAAATCATCCTGATTACCAATCAAGGAGGGGTAGCAAAAGGATTGTACACCCAAGCAACCGTCGAAGAAATTCATGACTACTTCAGAAAAGTATGCGCTGAATCAGGCGTGCATATTGCCCATATATATTACTCCATCGATCACCCAGAAATAGGTAACTCCATCTCGCGTAAACCCCATTCCTTAATGGTAGAAAGGGCCATTCAACGATTCAATGTAGACCTAGAGAATAGTGTGATGATCGGAGATCGTGACCGAGATGTTCAGTGTGCTGAAGGCGCAGGGATCAGGGGAATTAAAATAGAAGTCAATAGCGACCTAATCGATGCCATTCAAACATTGAATTGACCACCATGGAATACGTTTTTTACAGAGGAGAATATGTACTGCGCAATCAGGCAGTGATACATGTCGATGATCGCGCCCATCGCTTTGCCGACGGCTTTTTTGAAAGCATCCGCATTATCAATGGAAAAGCGCAATTCTTGGACAATCACTTTGCCCGAGTTGATGCCACCATCAAAGCGTTAAAAATCCAGCCGACTGATTTTTCATTTGATTCACTTGAGCAGCACATCAATGGTTTATTGCAACGCAATGAAATCCATGAGGGTGGGCGAATGCGCATCACCTTTTTCCGAAAAGCAAAAGGATTCTATTTGCCCAAAGGAAATGACATGGATTACTTCATTGAGGTCGAATCACTTCCTCACAACTTGTATACCCTCAACGAAACGGGCAAAATCATAGACATATACACCGAAGTAAAAAAAGACCCCAATAAATACGCAGGCTTCAAAACCCTCAATGCGCAGCTGTATGTGATGGCCTCCATTTTTGCTGCAGAAAAAACTTGGGATGACGCCCTGATTCAAAACACCAAGCAAGCCATCATCGAATCCACGAGCAGCAATTTATTCTTGGTTTCCAATGGCGTGCTATACACTCCCGCCTTGACTGACGGATGCATCGGAGGAACCATGCGCATGCAAATCATCAACCTGGCCGTACAAAGCAAGTTAAAAGTTTATGAGTGCACCATGACACCGCAAACATTGTTATCAGCGGATGAAGTGTTTTTAACCAACGCCATCAAGGGTATCGAATGGGTTGCATCGTATCGAACAAAACCCTATCAAAATGGTTTTTCAACCAAGCTATTGGATTTGTTAAATAGCAGTATAAAATAACTTCAACAAAAATCGCTGAGAATCGATTGTTCAACCTTAAAAAATCGTACCTTGGCGCCGACTAAAAAATAAACTCTCAAATGAGCGAAACAGCAAAAATCATCTTAGAAGGCAAAGAATATGAATTGCCTGTTGTAGTAGGTTCTGAAAACGAAAAGGCCATCGACATCACCAAATTAAGAGATCTTACCGGCTATATCACTTTGGATAGTGGTTACAAAAATTCTGGTGCTACCAAAAGCGCCATTACTTTTTTGGACGGTGAAGAGGGAATCTTGCATTACCGCGGATATGCCATTGAGCAATTGGCGGAATATGGAAGTTTCTTGGAGATTGCTTATTTGCTGATTTACGGGGAGTTGCCCACCGATGATCAATTGAGCTATTTTACAAAGAGCATTGGTCACCACACTTTGGTTCACGAAGACATGAAGCGTTTTTACGAAGCGTATCCAACTGGAGCGCATCCCATGGGGGTATTGTCATCCATGATTGCTTCGATGTCTACTTTTTATCCCGAATCTCAAAATCCGAATCAGCAATTCAAGGACATCGAGTTGACCATCCACCGTTTGATGGCCAAGATGCCGACACTTGCTGCGCAAGCATACAAAGTGAGCATAGGACACCCAATCATGTATCCCCGCAACGCCTATTCATACACGCAGAATTTCATGCACATGATGTTTGCTTTGCCTACACATGATTTCGAACCCGATCCTGTTATCGATGACGCATTGAACAAATTGTTGATTCTGCATGCTGACCACGAGCAAAACTGCTCTACCAGCACTGTGCGCATGGTAGGCTCATCTCAGTCTAACCTTTACTCTTCTATCTCAGCAGGTATCGCTGCATTGTGGGGGCCCCTTCATGGTGGTGCCAATCAAGCGGTTATCGAGATGTTGGATAAAATCAACGCAAGCGGAGGTGATGTCAGCAAATTTGTCGCAAAAGCCAAAGACAAGAACGATCCTTTCCGATTGATGGGCTTTGGTCACCGCGTATACAAGAACTTTGACCCACGTGCCAAGATCATCAAAAAAGCATGCGATGATGTTTTGAACCGCATGGGTATTCATGATCCCGTTTTGGACATCGCCAAGCAATTGGAAGAAGTAGCTTTGAATGATGAGTACTTCGTAGAGCGCAAATTATATCCCAATGTGGATTTCTACTCTGGAATCATCTACCGCGCTATTGGCATTCCAACTGAAATGTTCACGGTAATGTTCGCTTTGGGACGTCTACCCGGTTGGATTGCACAATGGAAAGAAATGACAGAACAAGGAGAGCCAATCGGCCGTCCTCGTCAAATCTATACTGGACCAACAATGCGTGAATACGTTCCCATTGCCAAAAGACACTAATTCATTTTGATCATGGAAGGAAAAGTTTCCGTTGACATAAAAGACACCGTAGCAACGGTGTCTTTTTTTCATCCCCAAAGCAATAGCCTGCCCGGGGAATTATTGCGCACCTTGGCCAATGCCATAGAAGAAACTGGCAAAAAAGAAGAAGTAAGCGTCATCATATTAAAAAGCGAAGGAGAGAAAGCATTCTGTGCAGGAGCCAGTTTTGATGAATTGGTCGCCATTCATGACGAAGCTACTGGCGATCATTTCTTCAGTGGATTTGCTTTGGTCATCAACGCCATGCGCAGGTGTCCCAAGCTGATCATCGGACGGGTGCACAACAAAGCTGTTGGTGGCGGAGTTGGCCTAGCAGCATCAGTGGATTTTTGTTTTGCCACACAACATTCATCTGTCAAACTCAGTGAACTTGCCGTAGGCATTGGACCTTTTGTGGTTGGACCAGCAGTTCAGAGAAAAGTCGGATTAAGCGCCATGTCCCAAATGGCCATCGACGCGACGCAGTGGCAAAGCGCGCAGCGGGCAAAAGAAAAAGGCCTGTATGCAGAAGTTCACGATGGTATTGAAGAAATGGACAACGCCATTGACATCTTGGCAAAAAAACTTTCCAAGAGCAATCCAGAGGCCATGAAGGATTTGAAAAAAATCTTTTGGGAAGGTACCGAGAATTGGGACACTTTGCTTTTTGACAGAGCCAAAATCAGTGGTCGTTTGGTTCTATCTGCGTTCACCAAAAATGCCATTCAACAATTCAAGGCCAAGTAATTGGATTAAAACGGAAGTTAAAAGGATAGGAAACTGTCCTTTTTTTTGTTTCATTTGTTCGAATGTAATTAGAACCGGATCATGAAAAATTTCGCCATCATTCTCGCCATCCTTTCTTTAACCAGTTGCGGTTTCTACAAAAGGCAATACACCAGTGGTTGGATGCTTTCAAATAGACATGTGACGCGCGATGCTGTTTCGGCCAATGAGGTTCCTCCCAAAGAGATCAGCGCAGATATTGATCATGCCCTCAACAATGTTGCGCAACAACCATCTGTTCCCGATACCATTGCACCCCAGAATCAATCAACTCCAAACACAAACCTATTACCGAACGAAAAAGAAGAGGAGCAAGATTTCTATACGCCAAAAGAAGAATACGCCCCAAGGAATCAGAATGCCAACGAAACCTACGGAGAAGACTTAGCAAAAAGAACTTTCGATAAAAGGGTTAAAAATGCTAACCTTGGTTTAAAAATGATGGCGATTGGATTCGGTTATTTCATTCTTGGCTTGGCCTTAGAAATGAACGGATTGGCCAATAATCCTGAGATTTGGATAGCCATGAGCATCATTGGGATCATCGCAGCAATTGTATCATTCATGTACATGTTTTATTTTACCTACAAATCATTCGAGATTCAAGTAAACAACCCCGATACCATCTTTGATAGCCGATCCAGGTCCAAACTTATATTCCCTGCCGTATTTAGCGTTCTGCTCACGGGTTGGATTGGTCTCATTTTCGCCTTGGTGCTGGTCATCAAAAGCTCCAGTCGTCGCAAAAGAATGAAATGAAATTTGTCGGAATCTTAAACTTTGTCTTTACCGCGGTTGGTTCATACGGTCATGCACAATCTTTAGAGTTAAATACTCAGATATTCGACATTCATGATTGCAGTGCTGTCGACACCCTGAGCAACGCGCAAGATTCACTATTAGAACACGAAAAAAGATGCAACCATTTTTACATTGAATGGCCAAACATCAAAGGGGAAGATCCGTGGATAAATCAGCGCATAGAAAAAACATTAAAGGAATATATCTGTGGTTTGATTCAATCCGATCAACTGGACAGCACTCAATACACCCAAAACTTAACCGAAGCGTTTGTTTTGAAACACAACAAGAACACTTCAGCAGAATGGGATATTACCTGTGAATACATCGGAACCTTCAAGAATGTGCATCAATTCTCTATCAGTCATGGGGGCTATTATTACGGCGCTGCCCATGGTTTCGGATACTCCCAATATTTTCATTTGCATTCAATAACCGCTCATGAAATTGAATTGGTCCATCTATTCAATGAATTGGAGTTGGCCAAACTGGAATCCTATACCTTGGCCAAAATGATATCGGAACAAGATGATATTTGGTTAGCGGATTTGAATGATTCCTTTTTTCTTTCAGAGAACTTTATCATGAATGAATCTGGAATTACCTTTTACTACAATGCCTACGATATTGGTCCCTACGCCATGGGGTATCCGGAAATCGCTTTGACTTGGTCCGAAATTCAGACTTGTTTATCGAATTAGATTCGCTTGAAGGTGGCTTTCGTTGAAAGAAATGAAATTGTCTTTTTCCACCACGACATTATTTTTTACCAGATAAACGGTAGGCAAAGAACCTTGGGTTTTTTGAACAAACTCAAAATCGTTCATTGTGGTGTATGAAGTAATCTGTAAACCTGTTTGTTTGAGGAAATCTTGAATATCCGGTTCGATATTCTGCCCCATGAAAACTACGTGTAAAGGTGTTTGCCATTGATTCCTGGATTTAAGCCATTCCCATTTACGGGCCAACATTTTACAATAGATGCAGTGCGGTGAAAGATAAGCTAGAACAAAGTTTCCCGTCTCGTGAACATCCACATCACTCAAAACATTCTGTTGAATAGATGATTGAAATGCCCTGCGCATATCATCCTTGCTCCAATCGATGGTATTGAGAACAAACGGCAACGTAAATCCGATCAAAGCAAATGCAAACCATCCCTTGTGCAAACGGCGCAAGAATTGAATCGGCTCACTGGGTTGGGTCATCATTCTAAAGAAAATCAGCACCAGCATTCCAACATTCTTGAGCATACTCTGCAAGGGTGTCATGGGCGCTACCATTCCCATGCAACCACAATTGTCCTGACTAGGAAATTGAATCATCAAATAAACCAGATAAACGCAAAAAAGCAAAAGAACTGCGCTCGCCCATTTCAGCACAATACGCTCTTGAAATCGAATCATCAGCAAAAAACCCAATACGATTTCAAAACCGATGAGCAAGCGAGCCAATAACATGGACAACCACTCGGGCATTCCGGTGTGATAACCCAAATCCAGCTCCAAAAGTTCAATGGGATACAACTTCAAAATGCCCGACACGATGAACAACAGTCCGACAGCAACAGCAATGATATAGTGAATGATCTTCATAAAATAAAAAGGGTCATCTCATGAAGAGACAACCCTTAAAAAAATTCAGTTGAATTACTTGATCTCGCAAGTTATTGCTGTTGTAATACCCAAAGTTGTTTGGGTAGTACTACCTGATGCGCACTTGTCCTCAGCTTCTTTCTTCTTGTCCTCAATGGTTCCAGAAGTAGTGCTGGTAGAGTTAATGCTCATTCCAGTGACAGGATCAGTTCCTGTTGTCTTTACTGTACACTCACAAGTGTAAGTCTTGGTGCATGATGCAAAAGCGATTGCAATCAAAGCTAAAGAAAATACTTTTTTCATTTTTTGAATTTTAGTGTGTCAAACATATCGGAAGTAATTGTTAATTCCAAATTTGACCACTCATTTTTCCAATAAAAAAGCTTTGGTCCAATTTAAATAAGACTCATTTAATAAGTTTCTTTTGTCCTCAATAACAACTTCTTTCTCCTCACTGCTCGAGAAGTAGTTTGAAGACCATTCCATTAAAACACGAGAAACTTCCACCCCTGCATTGCCTTTAATCCAGCATTTTCTCACCAAGGAAAATCCTTCGTCTTTGGCCAAAGTTTCCCAAGCGCCCATTCGATCGATGGGCAATACTACCGCAATGCGCAACCCATTTGCAGATATCAGCGATTTCATCTTCTTCCAAAATGCTACTGGGGGTAAAAAACGCTCCTGCCGCGCCATGTTGCGCTCAGGAATGGATGACGACAACTTGTCCTGAAAATAAGGGGGATTGCAAACAATGGCATCAAATCCATCTTCACCTTCCCACTTTAAAAAATCTCCAAAATGAATGCGCATCCGATCACCAAATGGAGATTGCTCAAAATTGAATTGTGCTTCCAACATGGCCTTTTCCTCAATCTCTATCGCATCTATCTGGGCTTCGGTGTATCGCTGTGCCAGCATCAACGCCATCAATCCACATCCGGTACCCACATCCAAAATACGCTTGGGATTGATTCCATCAAATGCCCATGAACCCAACAATACAGCATCCGTCCCCACCTTCATGGCCGCATCACGGTGACGAACCTTAAATTGCTTCAGTGTGAAAAAATCATCCTTCATCGGACTTCCTTTCACCCCATGTTTGGTATCCTGCGCTTTGTATCTTTCTATCTTCTGGTATTTCGCGCAAAGGCTCGCATGGAATCAACGTTTCTTGCAAATCTTTGGGTAAACGTTGGTACCATGCGGTACCCTCTTGCTTCCAAGCCAACATTTCATCACTCACCTCTTTCACCTTTTTTGCTGGATTACCCACCATCACACTTCTTGCTTCCACAACGGAATTGGCAGGAACAAAAGTCAACGCACCAATGATGCACTCATCACCAATCTCGCTCCGATCCATCACCACCGCATTCATGCCCACCAATGTGTCTCTTCCAATGTTGGCGCCATGGATAATGGCTCCGTGTCCAATGTGCGCTCCTGCTTTCAAAGTAATGGCCACCCCAGGGAATTGATGTATGGTACAATTTTCTTGCACATTGCATCCATCCTCAATCACAATCATTCCCCAATCCCCTCTAATGGCCGCTCCAGGACCGATGTACACATCCTTTCCAATAATAACATTACCCGTTACCACGGCCTGTGGATGCACAAAGCTCGACTCATGCACTACCGGAATGTATCCGTTAAAAGCGTATATCATACTCGCTCGATTACCATGGCATAGCCTTGTCCAACGCCGATACACATTGTGCACAAGGCGTACTTCTTTTCTCGCAAATTCAATTCAATGGCCGCGCTGTTCACAATGCGCGCACCACTCATCCCAAGCGGATGTCCCAGCGCAATGGCGCCGCCATTGACATTGATTCTTGGATCACTATCCGCCAATCCCAAAGCCCTGGTGCAAGACAATACCTGCGCGGCAAAGGCTTCGTTCAATTCAATGATATCCATATCCTCCATGGTCAATCCCGCTCTCTGAAGGGCCAATTTAGACGCCTCCACAGGACCAATTCCCATAATGCGTGGCTCAACACCACTAATTCCAGTAGAAAGGATTTTTGCCAATGGCTTGGCTCCGGTCTTTTTCAATCCGTTGTCATTCATGACAAACAACGCGGCTGCGCCATCATTCAATCCTGATGCATTTCCTGCCGTTACAGAACCTCCTTTACGGAAAGCAGCTTTCAAACCAGATAAAACTTCCAATGAAGAATTGGACTTGATGAACTCATCTTGGGCAAAAATCTTGGGCTCACCTTTTTTCTGAGGAATCGCCACTGGAACAATCTCCTTCTCCCATCTCCCTTCTTGCTGAGCGCGCGTGGCCTTTTGCTGCGAAGCCAGTGCAAAGGCATCTTGATCTTCTCTCGAAATATTGAATTGCTCTGCCAAATTCTCCGCCGTCTCTCCCATTGCCTCTACACCATATACTTCTTTCATTTTGGGATGAACAAAACGCCATCCAAAACTGCTGTCAAACATTTGCGCATCGCGACCAAATGCTGAGCTTGTTTTGGAAATCACCCAAGGTCCACGCGTCATGTGCTCTACTCCACCCGCCACCATAACATCCCCTTCACCTGCATGCACCGCACGCGCAGCATGCGCAATTGCATTCATGCCTGAAGCACACAATCGGTTGACCGTCTCACCAGGAACACTTACCGGATAATCCGCCAACAACAAAGCCATGCGGGCCACATTTCGGTTGTCCTCACCGGCTTGATTGGCGCATCCCATGATCACATCATCAATCATTGTTGGGTCGATGTTGCCATGTTTTTCCAACAATGCCTTTAAAACATGCGCTGCCAAATCATCCGTGCGCACGGGGGCCAATGTTCCTGCAAAATTTCCGATCGGTGTTCTAACACCCTCTACGATGTAAGCGTTCATAATCTCATTTGATTTCCTGCAAAGATGATAGAAATCCTTATTAGTTTTGAAACATGCAGAGAAAAGATCGACCATTGATTTTGGTCACCAACGACGACGGCATTACCGCCAAAGGTATACACGCATTAACACTCGCTATGTCCACCTTGGGCGATGTCGTGGTGGTGGCTCCAGATAAGCCTCAAAGCGGAATGGGACACGCCGTGACCATACATCATCCTATCCGTGTCCAAGATGCAGAGGTTCCATACGCCATCAAGGCATACTCCTGCAGCGGGACACCTGTGGATTGCGTGAAAATTGCTTTGTACACTTTGTTGGACAGAAAACCCGATTTAATTGTCAGCGGTGTCAACCACGGTTCCAATTCGTCCATCAATGTCATTTATTCCGGCACCATGTCTGCCGCCATTGAAGGCGCTGTCGAAGGTGTGCCTTCCATCGGTTTCTCTTTATTGGATTATAGTTTAGATGCTGACTTTACCGCATCTCAAAAAGTAGCCATCCACTTGGCCAAACAAATGTTGGAGGACGAACACCTTCCTGAAAACCTTTGCCTCAATGTGAACATTCCCAAAGGCACACAAATCAATGGCATCAAGATGTGCCGTCAAGCACAAGGAATGTGGCATGAGCAATTCAATGAACGCACTGATCCGTTTCAGAAAAAATATTATTGGATGACCGGCGAATTTATGGTCAAAGACAA
>JACCDO011035196.1_pt1 | contig 27959 bp, 21 predicted proteins | sample 7446101 | NCBI WGS metagenome assembly JACCDO01 (sample SAMN15323440, study PRJNA562643) | freshwater metagenome | isolation source: river surface water | place: USA:Blue River Watershed | collected 2017-08-16
ATACTTTTTTCCCTGAATTACCTAAAGAATTCCCTCCATATTACGTTTGTCAATTCAATAGACAAAATAATATCAATAATAACATCGATAATCGTAAAGAAACATTCGTTCGTAATCAACAACAAGTACCAAGAGGTGATAATCTAGGTTATGAAATTTCACCTAGTAATACATGGAGAGTAAAACAAGCACCAGAAGAAACTTTTTATGAATTTAATACTATGGATGTAATGACTCCGGATCTAGTTAATCTAGGTGGAAGAGGTGACGTATTTTACGGATATGCCCGTAATATCGATGTTGAATCAGAATTAAAACGTATTAATTTCTTAGACGATAAATGTTTTGATAATAACTTTAAAATTGATCCAACAAAACCAACGACCCCATTATATTATCATAGAGATATGATTGTTAAAGATTATATGAAGGTTCAAGATGGTACTTACCGTGGGTATGAAACAAAACCATTACAATGTTTAGATTTAAAGGAAAAAATTAATAATAATACTGTTAAACCATACCCTGAATTTAATGAAAATATGTTCCATGTTGGTCCAGGTTTTAATAATATTAAACCGGAATGTTATCCAAGAGAACAAGCATTTAATAATTTTACTAAGAGAAGAACTATTTACACAAGAAATAAATTTGAAAAAAATCCAGAAAAATACATGTAAACTTTTTTTTAACAAAAAAAAGTTTTATCAAAAAAAATACTTTTTTATGAAAAAAGTAATATTAAAAAAAATATTAAAAAAAATACTAAAAAAAATACTAAAAAAATAAAATGATGTAATTATTTGTATACACTGTATATTAGGAAGTTTAGCAAAATATCGCTAGATAAGCCCTACGGGCACAATATGCGGATCATTGCTAAATTTCCCCTAACATCGTAGTGCGCCTGCGGCGCAATGCAACCCTATTTTCCGACTCAATCCTAATCAAAAACCGAAAAGATCTTATGTTTTGTTACAATTTCTTTATATATTTTAAGGGTAGCTCGGGTCCACCCTTAATATTTTTAATTATTTTAGTTTTTTTGATATTACTTTTTTTCTAAAAAAGTATTTCTATGTTGGTGTTGGTTGTATAAATATAATTCCTTTTACATAATAATAAAACATTATCATAAACAGAAAAAATCCCAATATTCCAGCTATGTTTCCGATAAATGTAATAATTAAAACAAAACCCATGAAATATACGAACGGTGTTAATATAGGAAATATTACACTTCCAAAAACAAATGATACACCTGCTATAATCTTATCAAATACTAATGAAATTACTGATCCCATTTATATAATTTAAATTGAATTAATATCAATACTCTTAATAAAGATATAGATTTTAAATATAAAATAAAAAACAATAACATGTTTTAGATAGTATTAACACTCCAGTTAGGTTGTTTACCTTCAAAGTCTCTTGTCATCATATCTGGACTAAAGTTACCTGGTTCACCTTCGTTACCACCGCGTTGTCTACGTTTATCACGACGGCTATGTTTCTTTTCTTTACGAACAACCTTACGACGTGAGCCTTTTGATTTACGATTAGATTTAACCGAAATAAATTTACGTTTAGATAATTTTCTAACGTTTGATTTTGATTTTGATTTTGATCTGCGTTGAGTCATTTTCTTTACACTATATGAAGAAATTTTTCCTGCACCACATTGAGATTGACAACCTTGAAAAACAACTTTACCATCTAAAATTAATGGTTCAGTCTTTTGAGGGTAAGCTTGAACAACCGCAGTTTTACCAATTGTTTCGGATGGATTAACAATATAACCACCACCACTTTGAAATGTATGTGATGGACTAAATGTAGGTGTTACTAAGTTTGTTTCAGCAGCACCTGGTGTATAAAAAACTCTTTGGAAAATACTTTGGATGCCATGATATCCAGCTGGAATATTTGAATTTGGTGGACTTATATATTGACTAACTATTTCAGGTGCTGAACAACCACCACCTCTAAATAATTTCATAACATTTGCTTCTGCTTTCTTAACTTTTTTAGATCTATTATTTTTTTTAACCATTTAATTAATTATAATATTCTTATTTACTATATTATATATACTTTTTTATTTTTTATTTGATTCTTTTTTGATTTAATTTTGATTAAATTTTGATTTAATTTTTTATTTGATGTTTATTTTATTTTTATAATATAAATAAAATAAATGCTTCTTTCAAGGAAAAGACCACAATTTTTTAATAACAATAATAATTATTTAAATTCAAATTCTAATAATCGATATAATTCATCTTTAAAAACATCTCATGAATTAGAAGATTTATTTGATGAATTATATGAATCAAATACTTTTATGAATTATAATAATTTATCTTCAGTTTACAAAAGAAATGATCAAAATGAAAATGAAGGTGAAAATATGAATGAAATTGAAGGTGTTAATGAAGAATTACTAAAAATAATACTTGACTATTTTTTAAACGATTATGTTAATAATTTATCCAGATATAATGTTAATTTTCAAAAAAAAATACTTGAAAGAATTTTTATATGTATGTCAAAAAATCAATCTACTTCATGTATTAACTTAGAAAAATCATTAACTTCTGAAAAAAAAAATGATATAAATTTATTAAATAATGAAGAAAATCTAAAATTAAGAATTATATTATATCTAAATTATGTATTTCATTTATTAAATAAAAAATATCGTGTAGATTCTTCAACGGGTTCTATTCCGTATAGTTTGATACAAGAATTAATAGATTCTCTTACACAAACCGAAAATAATGACATATTTAATAATTTAGATCTTAATTTTTATACAAATAATGAAGCCTCATTAATAACAGATGGTATTTTTTTGTTAGATAAATCACCATCAGAATTAAAATCTAATATTTTATCTTTATTAAAAAAATCAGTTGTACCTAATTATAATACATTAAATCCTGGTGAATTAAATGTATGGTTTTCAAGTAGTCATGGTGCTCCTATTAATAATTTAATTAAATTACCATCTAATGTTGTTGTTATTGTAATTTCTCCAATAAATAGATTTGGATATTTATCAAAAATGGAAAACATTAAAAAAAATTTAGTAATGAGTTTATTTAAAGAATTAAAAGAAGGTGGAAGGTTTTTAAATAATGATGGTAATGTAAATTTAATGGATGTTCTTAAATATATTCAAAACCTAAAATGTTTTTCTGATTCTCATGTATTTTTACCTAATCAAGAGATGTATGATATGGTTTTACAATATAATTCAAAAGAAAAAAAATTATATCCATTTTTAGGGTTACATGATTTTAATAAATCAGAAGATGATAATAAAAAACACAATGGTCTTTTTTTACAATTTAATCCATATGAACATGCTCAAGGAAAAATAAGAAAAACATTAAATTCTGTAATACAAGAAAGAATTTTAGAAAATAACAACAATAACAATACAAATGAAAAATTACATATTTACTTTGTAGGTGGTTGTAATATATATAACCTTTCTTTTAGTAACTATTTTATTGAAAAAGTATACATTTATTATAATTTTATTAAATTATTAAATAATTCAATTATTAATTCTTTATTAAGTAGAATAAATTTAAATTTTAAATTAAAAACTGATTCAGAAGAATCAGACTGTTACTTTTTTTACCATACAAAAAAACATTTAAAAAAAAAGGGTGTGCCAAATGAAAATAATGAAAATAATGAAAATAATGAAAATAATGAAAATAATGAAAATAATGAAAATAATAATAACAATGAAAATAATGAAAATAAAAGTTTATTATTAGATCAATCATTATCACCATTAAATGATTTTGAAAATAAAATGTTCGCATTATTTTTGGAATCAAATTATAGAAAATTAGTAGATATGGTGATGTTTAATTTTTCGGATGAACAATTTAATATGAAACATGCTGAACATTTAGCTGATTCTTTATGTAATTCTATAAATAGTTATTTATATGTATCTCATTTTGTTGATAATATTCATCAAGAATATGACAATTATTTACATTTTATTAATAAATTATTAAATTTTCTATATTCAATATTTAATTCTACTATATCAAATTCATTATTTTTAAAAAAAAGTAATTTAGCAAAAAGTGAATTATTAACTTTTGGTCAATTATTTTTTATTCCAATAATTAGTGAAATGTTTAGACAATTTTATTTAATTCATAATTTAAAAGGATTAAATAATTTATATCAGAAATTAATATCATCTTTAATTATTCAACCTCCAAATGTAACAACTGATTTATCATATGAATTATCAAAAGAAGAAATAGATTTTTATAGAATAATTGAAATTTCAATAGATGGGATTGAAAATTATAATAATATTTCATCATCAATTAGAATAACAAAAAAATCACTAAAAACAAAAATAAAAAAACAAAGACTATTATCTGTAAATGTTTCTAAAGTATCAGAAAAATCTGGAAAAATAAATTATTTACCATTTTTTATGGAATTTTTTAAACATCAATTTAAAAAAGATAGTCAATCTAAATTTTCAAAATATGATAATAGAAATAATGTTCTTCTATCATTTTTACTATCACAAAAAATACCTAACAATCAAACTATTTTAGATTATTTACTTGAAATATACCATTCAAACCGAATGAAAAAAATTCCAATATCAGATGTTAATAATCATATAAATAATTTAAGACGTATTTATAATTTAATCTTAGAAAAATTACCTTTATTTTTTCCATCACATTTAGAAAATGTTTATGTAGGTGGTGGAAATATTACTAGAGTAAAAAATACTAAAAAAATAAAAAAACAAAACAAGAACAAAACAAGAAAAAACAAGGATAAAAAAAATTATATCAAAAATTAAATAGCATGAATTAAATATCATGAATTAAATATCATAAATTATTATCCTAGAATAACATTTCTAAGTTCTCCGAAGCCCTAGTTACAGCAGTATACAGACATTGATAAGCTTCTTTTCTACTATCATTACATTTAATAATATCAATTAAATCAACATATACTCTTTTATATGTACTTCCTTGACTACGATGAGTTGTAATAGCATTACCATAATTAATTTTAGCAAATTGGTCAATAAAATTATAGTAATAAAATTCCCATAACTGGAGAACGACCTTTTGCCAACAATGATCTTTTAATGAATATGTATTTGTAATATATGTATTGAGATCTCTTAAATTTGTCTTAAGATTTTCAATATCTTTTTCATATTTTTCTTTATCATCTTGATGTATAACATAAATTAAATCATTGTTATCTACTAATATCATCCAAATTTTGTATTTTTTATTTTTATAATTATTTCTTAAAGAATTTATCATATTAGTTAGTTTTTCATCATCTTTAATCTTAATATTACCAATATTTATATAATCATCTAAAATAATTGAAAATAAACAAAATGGGCGGTTACATAATTCGCAAATCCCATACTTCATTATATGATTTAGATTATTTCTTTCAATTGAATAATTAATTGATGGATTAGAAATTAATAATGTATATAATGATTCTGGATTATAATCCAAATTTTTAATAGGAAATCTACTATTTAAAATATCACTTAAATTAAATTCGTTAATTTCGATATAATCCATAGAAGAGCTTTTAATCTTCATCATTTGAGAAGAATGATATTTAAATACATTATTTTTAAGATTATATGGGTTATTGAAAATGATTTTTTCACCAGCAACATAATCATTCTTTTCAGTTTTATATAAAATCTTTCTAATCTTATGGTTAATATAGTCTACTTTTTTATTAGTATAACAAAGAATAATCTGTTCTGTTTCAGAATTATTTTCTAAATATTTTTGTATCCAGTCCTGCTCATTTCTAAATAAAGTAATTCTAGATACGTTATCATCAGAAGAAATATCATTTGCTAATTTTTTAAAAGGTACTTTATGTTCATGATTATCTATTAAAATACGAATTGAATTCACAAAATTAATGATTTGATCACCTGAACGCATAATCTTTTGTAAATTACCTTGAGGAATTTGGGTTCCAGCTAATTCAAATATATGACTTTCTGGTTCACGAACAGGAGGTAATTGAGCTTTGTCTCCAAGAAAGATAAATTTCCCTTTAATCTTTTTATGTAATCGAAGTATTTGTAATGTTAATTCTTTACTAAGCATAGAAACTTCATCAACAATAATTAAATCATAAAAAGATAATGACTTTGATTTGATTTTAATATCATTTTCATCGATAGAAGATTCAAATATTTCTTCACCATTTGAATCAATCTTTCTTTTAATTTGTAAAAGTTTGTGAATTGTTAAGAAAGTAAATCTAGATTCATAATTTTTATTATCCTTTTCTTTCTGATCATTACTGTTACCATCACATTCATCTTCAACTTCACCTTCCGAAAATTTATTTACTTCAGGACTATTTTCTTTATTTTCATCATTTAGTGATTGAAAAAATGAATTTTTTAATACTCCTACTGCTTTATTAGTACATCCAGTTACAGCAATATTTTTATTCTTTAATTCAGATAGTGTTAAGAAATAAGCAATTAGAAAAGTTTTACCAGTTCCAGCTAAACCAGTTAATAGATATAATTTATTTTTATTAGATGTATTAAATACAAAATCATATAATTCATTAAAAATTTTCTGTTGGTCTTCATTTAATTTAATATTTATATCAATATCCATTTTTTAATAATGATAAAATAACATTTCTAGTTATATATTTTAATTCAATTTTTACAAAAAATAGAAAAATAGAAAATATTTAAGATGTTTCTATGAGTTGTGATTCTGTTATAGATATAACATCTTGGAAATCACGTGTTCTAGTATTTGATAAATAAAAACTATCATCTATGTATTTATCCCCTAAATAATTTTCTTTAATTTTAATTTTATTTTTATTATTATTTTTATTATTATTTTTATTATTATTTTTAAAATCAAATAACCATAAACCTAGAATAAGGATTAAAGTTAACATTATAATTGAGTTTAATATTTTATTTTTAAGCATTTTGGTCTTTAAGTCTTTAAGTCTTATTACTTTTATAAATATAGAAAAAATTAAAATTGAATTATATTTTTATTATATTGATAAATTGTAAATTATACATTGGAAATGGAAATTGAAAATATCAATAATAATAACCTTAATATTAATATTAATATTGATTTAGAAATTGATAATAATAAAGATTATGATAATTCAAATCGTGAAGTTAATTTAGAATGGACAACATCAGATTTAAATTATGATCAACAACTATATAATAATATTACATTTCTAGATATGAATGAAGATGAAGAAGAAAATCACAAAAAAATTAATGATGAATTCGATGAACTAGATGAAATTAATGATGATGTATTAAATAAGTATTTGAATCAGCCTCAATATCAAAACCAAAGAAATAGTCCAGATAGTCTTTTTAATTCTGATAATAATTTAGAATATGAAAATAATTTAGATGAAGTAGAAGAGGAAATAGAAACTGATTTAAAACTAGTTAAAATTTTAATTGATGAACAAAATAAAATTAGATTAACATTTTTCAAAAAGATTTTAATGAATTATATCAAACCTTACAAATATATAGATCATGGTGTATTAAAAAATAATATTATTAATGGGATTAAAAACATTGCTTCAAATTTAAGTATTGAAAATTATGTTGCTCAACAAATTGCTAGTATTTTATTTGATTATAAAATTTTAGAAAATGATCAAATTCTTAAAAATAAAAATATTTTCAAACCATTTTTAAATAGCAAGGAAGATCAATTTAACTTTCTTAACTATATTTTAGTTATCCTTAATAAATTCAATCATTTAATTGAACCAGATAGTATTATTACTATATTTGAACAAATTATAAATTTTGAATTAGTTAATGATAATAATTTTATCAAATGGTATAACAAAAAGTTAAATTCTAGAATGGTTTCAAAATTAAATATTAAACAATCTGTTATTGATGCTGTTTATAATTTTCTAGATGAATTCATAATCAATATACAAATGAATCAATAATCAATAATCAATAATCAATAATCAATAAAAATAAAAACAAAGTTTAATTAATCTAAAATTATATATTTTAATTTATAAAATTGAATTTCAATATAATATTTTTTATATATTCTAGATACAAGTTTATCTGAATTTGAAATAATAAAATGGTATTAAAACAAGTTATCATTGATGAATTTAAAACTTTAATTAGTAAACTGAAGAATGATATTTCAATTATGGAATCTAAATTAAAATCTGAAGAAAAAAGTGATATCAGTATTAGTAAAAAGGATATTTCAGCTATTAATTTTAAGGTTCGTAATTATCATAAAGTTATTAAAAGTTTGGAAGAGTTTTCTGAAACAGAAATCACGAGTTCTAGTATGTTAAAGGATCTCCTTGGAATTGGAAAAGGTACTTTAACTAGAATTGATGAAATTATCAACAATGGAAAGTTAGAAGAAGGTCATAAAGAAATTAGTGAAGAAGACCAAAAATTAGCTAAAAATATTGAATCTCTTATGACGATTACCGGAATAGGTCCAGCTAAAGCAGTTGAACTAAATAAAGTAGGAGTTACCCTAGAACAACTTTTAAATGAATATGAACAACACAAAGATGATATTACCAAAAGTCAACTTCTAGGTTCATTATTATTGACACACCATCAACTTATCGGACTGAAATATTATCATCAATTTAATAAAAGAATTCCTCGCGGAACGATCACCAAAATTGATAAGAAGATTCAAAAATCCATTAAAACCTATCTCAAATTTCTTCAGCAAAAAATCGAGGTAATAGGGGTTATTTGTGGTTCCTACCGACGGGGTTGTAAAAATTCAGGCGATATTGATTTACTTATTTCTGGCGATACAGCTTTTGATTTGATTGATTTTGTTAAATTTCTGACAACAGAAGGTTTAGTAATTGACCATTTAACTGAAAAAGGAACGACTAAATTTATGGGTGTTTGTGAAGGAGGTTACCGTTTAGATATTCGATTTATTCCGGAAGAATCTTTTGGTGCTGCTTTGATGTATTTTACTGGTTCTAAAGTATTTAATACTTTGGTACGTGCGGAAGCTCTTAAACTAGGATATACTTTAGAAGAATATGGTATTTACCCATTACTATCTTCTGACCAAACAGATACAAACACAAAAAAGGTTAGTCATAGTCATCAGCATTTGAAAGGAGAAAAAATACCTTGTCCTACGGAGGAAGTTATTTTTGATATTCTTAAAATTGACAAAAAATATTTAGATCCAGTGAATCGTAATCTAGAAGAAAATGTTACATCTCTATCACAATCTGAATCTTTATCTACAGAAGTTCAATAATAATTTAAAACAGAATAATAAATAAATTTTCAATAAATTTAATATAAATTTTTTTATAATAAATTTAAGAAATTATGAATATGAATATATATTATATATTATTTACCATGATATTTTATGAATATATAAATAGTTTATTTAGTGAAAATAAAAACCAAAATCAAAATCAAATAGGAAAAAAGAATGTAGTTTTGTTAGGTGATGGGTTTTTTGCGAGAGGGTTTTTACATCATATAAATTACAATAAATTTTTCATTACCCAATTATATAAAGAACCTTTTATGAATCCTCAAGATATAATGTATTCATTACAAAGAAATCAAAAATATGATGGGTCATTACATATTAGGGATTTTTCTTTAAAAAGAAAAAGTCCTGATAATAAAATTCAAATGAATATAAAATCTTTAGATATTACAACTTCTTCATCAGAAATTAATATTAAAAATATGAATAACGAGTCTAAAAAATTTGAATATGATAATCTAGTTATAGGTTTAGGATCTCAAAAAAGTCTAGGAGAATGGAATAATGAAATTAATAGTTTTGTAGGTGAAAAAAATAAATCAATAGCAATTGTTGGGATGGGTCCTACTGGTATTGAACTTGCTACTATTTTATCAAAATATAATACTGTTAAAATTCATGATATTTTACCATATGAAAAAACATTCATGTATGTTTCTAGTAAATATAAAAATTTTTTAATTGAGCATTTAAATAAAAATAATATTCAACTAAACTTTGGAAAACCATATGTACAGTATAAAGCAGCAAGAACACAAAATAACGAATTAATGCCAGTGCCAGCACCCGTAGATGATAGAGTTATTTTTTGTGTAGGTAATAAACCAAATCATTTAATTGATCAAAATATTAAAATTAATAACTTCTTAGAAACTACTTTTAATAATAAAATTTATATTGGAGGGGATTGTATTAATTCTGGATATATAAAAACCGCTCAAGTAGCTTATCAACAAGGAGTATATGTAGCTAAACGTTTGAATGGAGATATCCCACCTGAACAAACATTTGAATATAAATCAAATGGTATATTAATGAATATTGGTGATAATAAAGTTCTAATTGAAGGACATAATATTGTTCCAAATGGTGTTTATCCAGATTTTATAACAAGATTATATTCAATGTTTTGTATATAGATTATTTATTTTTTATTTTTTTACTTTTCTAATTCATTAAAATAAGATTTTTGATTAAATATTTATTTCAAAAAAATTGATTATTATTTTTATTAACAATTAATATTGGAGGTTTTATAATTATGGTTCGGGGGAATTTATTAATAATAAAACCTTCATACTGTGTTATGTGTTATCTTAATAGAATAATTAGGTAAAATATATCAATCCTTTTTTATTTTTATTTTATTTTCTATTTTCGACATATGATCCGATTGTATTTGTACTAACACTATTATTTAATGAGCCTAAAGTTAAAGTTGCTGTATTTTTTTTATTTTTATTTTTTTTTGAAATATTGATTTTCATTCTATACATTCTAGGTTTGAATGAATATACTTTTATTTTTTTTTGTTTAAGTTTACGTGATACTTTTCTTAATTTATTGTTATTATTTTTACTTTTATTTTTACTTTTATTTTTAGTATTTCTTTTCTCCATTTTTTGTTTTATTATTTATAAATATTTTTTTCTTCTAATGCAAATAATAAAAAATAAATTTTAAAAAAATGGATCAATTTTGGATTTCATTCTTAAAGACTATGATTATATTAATAATTCTAGATTATTTATGGATTGGTTTTATTAATTATAAAAATTATGAACAAACAATAACTGCTGTTCAAGGTAATAAATTAAAACCAAGATATATTTCGGCTCTAATTGTATATATTGTAATAGCATTAACAGTAATTATATGGACTGTACCAAAAGTAAAAGAAGTCACAACTAAAAGAAGTGATTTATTGATGAATAGTTATAAATATGGAGGTATGCTAGGGTTTTTATCATATGCTTTATTTAATTTTACGAATAATGCTATTTTTACTAACTGGACATTAAAAACATCTATTGTCGATACATTATGGGGAACATTCTTGATGGGTACTACAACTTATCTTATAGCTATGTAAAATGGTTTATTTTAGGTCTTAACTTGTACAAAAATTGAATTATTTTGTTTACTAAATATAATACTAACTGGGAGTGACGATCCAGCCAATGTTCCATAAGGAGCATTCAGTCAGTAGTTTTTTATTTTTATTTTATTATTTATTTTATTTTTTTTATAGTATTTTCTAGCAATCTAAAATGGTTTATTTTAGGTCTTAACTTGTACAAAAATTGAATTATTTTGTTTACTAAATACAATATTAACCGCCCAAACGGCCGGGGAGTGGCGACCCGGCTGGTGTTCGAAAGAACATAAGTTAGTCACACCCTTTTTTTATTCTTTTTTTATTTTATTTTTTATTTTATTTTTTATTTTATTTTTTATTTTATTTTTTATTTTTTTATTCTATTTTTTTCTCAAAAAAATGATAAATGGAATCTAATAAATATCTTTGGATCAAAAAGAAAAATAAATATGAAAAAATATTTGTTATTAATACAGAAAATATCCCATATTATATAGGTAACAATGAAAATGATTTTTTAAATTTTAGACAAATTAATAACATTAAGAACATTAAGAATATTAAGAATATTAAGAATATTAATAATATTAATAATATTAATAATATTAAGAATGAAATGGATAAAGATAATAATATATGGGTTGGAAAAAATGATCAATATAATATAGAAATAAAAATATTAGATGATATAGAAAAAATAAAAAAACTCAAGTCTAGTAAAGATTTAGTTATTATTTTTAATGAAAACGATATAATAAATGATATACAATTATGTTATTCTTATTTAAATAACAAACAATTAACAAATAATATATCAATTATATCAGATGAAAAAACAATGAACAATATTGAAAATATAATAAGATTAAATAATAATCGTAGAAAATGGTATCATAAATTAAAAATTTGTTAATTATTTATTTTAGTTTATAATAGATTGTATATGAGCAAGTGTATTTTCTGTATTTTGATATGGTATTGTAGAAGCAATAACTCCAAATGGATTTGGATTATATTGTATTCCTGGTTGTGTTGAATTTTTATTAATAATAATATTATCAATACGATTTAAAAGGTTTATTCTTCCCATAACATCAGAAGATACATTATTTTTTTTTGAATTTCTATTACCGCCACTAATACTCCCACTTCCTGAAGTAGTATTACTTATTTTTTGATCAGATACTAAATAATTATTTCTAGTTACAAGGTTAGACACTTCTTCTTTTTTTTGTAAAACAGTCAACCCCTTTTTTTTGTATTCTAGATATAAAATATTAGTATTAGCATTTGCTTGTACTAATAATTTTGATTGTAATGTAACTGGAGTTTCCCATTTAAGATTATGATGATATGATAAAAGATTAATGGCATGGATAATTAATGGTGCTTTTTTTCTTTTTCCAGGACTTGTAAAATTATATTTGAAAAGTTTAAAAAGACCAATTAATTGTCGGTTTAATTTTTCATCACCCCTAAATGTTGCTTCTTGAAATATAACATCCCAAATAAGCCAAATAATATCATGATAATATTGAGGTTTTATGTATTTTCTATTTCTAATAGCACAATTAAAACCTTCTGCTTTTTTTACATTAATTCTTTCCCATTCAAGGATCCAATTAAACCAATATAATGCTTTTTCTAGGTTACCTGTTCTTTCAGTTAATTGAAAAGCAAATTCATTTACAACAACATTAATCTCACTTGGATCGTTTGGTTTGATAATTTTTTCAATTAAAAATACATTTTTGGCTTCCAATTTTTCTTGAAAAATATCTATTCTGAAATCTTCAGTCGTTATTTTAGATAATGGTTTTAATTTATTTTTTGAAGATAATGTTAATATAGAAACAATATCTGTTAAATGGTTACGACATTCTTGATTATTTCTAACTTGAAGAATTTTATCACCTTGATAGATTGGTTCTTGTATAATCTGTATAGCTTGTGAAAATCGTAACCATAAATAAAAAGGTAAATTAGGGTTTGCTGAATTTATAAATTTTGAATTTATTAAAATTAATCTATCCCAACATTCCATTAAATGTCCGGAAACTAACATTTCAACAGCCCAATGACAAGCCTCTTCTAACTTCTGTTCTAGGATACTTTTTTGTAAAGCACTTAAAACATCAGATTTTTGGTACCCATTGAAAGTTTGTTTTTTAAAATCAGTAATTTTTCTAAAATCAGTTATAAAGTAATTATCAGGAATATCAGAATATCTAGGATCCAACTTAGTTAATTTTTCTTCCATTGTTATATGTTTTGTATTTGTATTTGTAAAGATTGAAAGAAAAAATGATAATTATTATAACGGGATTAAATAAAATTAGTTATTATATCCCCTCATTATATTTCTCTCTTTAATTGTTGATGAAATAACTTTATTTGGTATGTTTAATTTTTTCATATGTTCAGATAAAGCACTAATATCTTTTGGAAAACATGCACCGCCAAAAGATATTTGATTATCATGACCTGGTATTTGTGTATGCATTGGATTAATCCATTCATTATCTAGCATAATATTTTTTACTGATTCATAAGAAAGATTTAATTTTTGACACAATAAATATAATTCGGTGAAATATTGTATCTTGACAGCATAAAAACTGTTACATCCTAATTTGACTAATGATGATTCTTCGGATGTAACAATTGAAATTTTAGCAGATGGAAATAATTCTTTATAAAAATTATTAACTTGATCAATCTTGGAAAATGATTGTTTTGTATAACCAATTATTATATTTTTTTGATTGGAAAAATCCTCTAATGCTGTTTTAGCACTCAAAAATTCTGGATTATGAATTATTTTTAATAATGGATATATATTATTTTGATTGGTACAATAATCTGGTAAAATTGTTGATTTTATTAAAATAATACCTTGATATTGATTATTTTTTAATTCTAAAAGAGTAGTATCTATTTCTTTCATATCATATGTTTTTTCAGATTCATTGTATAATGTAGGCAAACATATAAATAATATATCTGTTCCTAGTAAAATATCAAAATTATTTATTTTTTTATACTTATCATAAATAAATAATTCAATGTTTTCTTTATTTTTTAAAAAATTATTAATGGCACCTCCAACAAAACCAACCCCTATTATCCCTACTTTAATTTTATTCATTTAAATTATATTATTTATAATTATAAGTAATTATTTATAAAAAAATTTAAAACGTAAATGGTGTAAAATAATTTATACATCAGTTTCTTTTTGATTTTGATAAGCATAATGAAAAATATCATTTTCATTTTCTTCTTTTTCATTTTCTTCTTTTTCATTTATATTTTCATTTATATTTTCATTTACTATATATGATGATGATTGATCTAAATTATTTATAGTTTTTTCAATAGAACGTGTTTTACCCCATTTCATTACATCAATATGTACAATTGAATAAAAAAATGTTAATAAATTAACAATACTACATATAATAAAAAAAGTAAACCATGACAAATAATAATATATATATGATTGTTTTTTAATAAAAATTGGTATACTTAAAGCATATAAAAATGGTATCATGATAATAATGGATAAATAAAGCATTAACATACTAGGTGATGTAATTATAGTTTTTATAAAATAGATGGTAGCAATAAAAATAAATGGAGATGTAGCAAAGGTTAATACATTTATAAAAGCCGCTATTTTTTCAAATATATTAATTCCTGGTAGACAAACTAACATCATATCATTACTATTAGCACCTAAATTCCATCTTCTTCTTTGCGATAAAAATACAGATATATTCATAGGGACATTTGTATAACAAATTGCATCTAATGTTTGAACACTTCTAACATATGGATACATAGATAACATTAAACATACATGATTTCTGTCTTCACTTGCATATGAACGAATATGTGTAAATATATTATCATCTTCATTTGGTAGATAATAAAATTTATTTAGAATCTTATCTCCACATGTTTCTTCAGCAATTCTTAAAATTTGATTACAACCAGACAAACAACTTACTTTATGTGTAATATTTGATTGAGCATATCTTTTAAGACATTGTGCGAATGTATATTCAGCATATTGATATAAAATCCAAGGTGAATATTTATATTGTGTTCTATTAATATCAACATATCCTACACATCCCATATTCATTGGATTACTTTCCAAACCATTAATTAATTCATAACTACAATTATAATCAAAAATAGTATCCGCATCAATACCAATAATATAATCAATTGGTTTTTTATATTTTTCATAAAAAATATAATTTATATCCATTGATAATTCACCATCATCCTCTCTACCAATATTATAACCATAACATAATTTTCTAACTAATACTAATGAATCACGTTTTCCGTAATTATTTTGCTTAATAAATAATATAAAATCAATAGATTCCATCAAATATTTATATGTTCCTTTATAAATTTTGACAGAATTCATATTGCCATCCCATGTTTTATATTCATAAACTTCCCCCAACTCTTGAATATTTAATATTTTTTTTAGAATTAAATCAGTTGAAATATGGTTTTCATGGTTAATATCAAGAATATTTTGTAGGATCAAATCATTTGTAGGAGGCTTATATTTTCCTTTAACAATTCCATCACAAACAATAAATAACATTCTTTTATCACCAGAAACTGTTCTTTGTAAAGTAATTGAATTCAATGTATTTTTTAACTCATCTTCTGATTCATTGTAGCAAGGTACAACATATAGATAATTTTTAGGATCAATTCTAACATATTTCTTTTCTTTTTTTAAAAACATTCTTTGTAAAAATAATAAAACAGAACTTATTGAGATCACAAAAGAATCTAATGCTAGAATACCTAAAAAAGCATACCAATAATTTGTGAAATATATAAATAATGATGATAAAGCTGAATTAACAATAGTCAACAAGAATATAATTAAATATTTCTGTTGTCTTATTGTCATTTAATGGTTTTTATAATTTTAAATGTAAATAGATAATTATTCTATATTTAAAAATATAATACATCTTATATTTTATTATAAATTTTTGATTTAATAATATTTTTAATTTTAGATTTAAAAAATGTAAAGAATATCTAGAAAGATATATAAATAGAAAAATGTATTCACCATTTTTTGAAAGTTATAATCCAAATCAGGCAGATATACAATTTCAAGGTAATGATCAAAGTAATATTGAATATTGGGATGAAAAAGTAAAAAAAGGTATTTTTGATGAAGAATTTTTATATCCAAACCCTTTAAATAATCAGCCTTGGGGAACAAACTATAAACTTTATAAAGAAGCACATAAAAACAGAATTAGAACTCTTGCTTCATATACAGATGCTAAAAATATATTTGATGTTATAAAAAATAATCAAGTTATTTTAATTACGATGGGTACAGGTGCTGGTAAAACCGTAATGATGCCAAAACTTATGCTACATTATTTTGCTTATCAAAAAAAAGTAGCAATTACTATTCCCAGAAGAGCAATTACAGAAACTGCTGGTATTTATGGGGCAGATACATTAGATTGTGAATTAGGTAAAGAAGTTGGTTTTCGACATGGTTCAGAAAGAACAAAATCATCAGAAGAAACTATGCTATTATATACAACAGATGGTACAATTAAAGGTAAAATGACTACAACTGATACTGATTTATCAGAATATTATTCAATAATTATTGATGAAGCACATGAACGCAATGTAAATATTGATATTTTATTCTCTCTTTTAAAAAATTTATGTAAAAAGAGACCGGAATTTAAGTTAGTTATTATGAGTGCTACAGTTGATACATCTATTTTTAAGAATTATTTTGAAAAGAATGAATTAAAATTTAAACATTATCATGTGGCAACATCTGATGAAACTCCTAAATATTCAATCGATAAAATTTTCTTGAACAATCCGATTTCAAAAAAAGAGGCTCCATTATATATGGAAAAATATATTGATCACATATTAAAAAATACAAATGAAGGTGATATTATTGCTTTTGTTAATACAATGTCTCCAGCAGTAAAAATTATTGAGACTCTTGAAAAAAATAGAAAAAAATATAATGGTAACCCATGTTTTATTTCTTATTCTAGTTCAGCACCTCCGGAAGAACAGAAATTAGCTAAAGAAAAAGATGAAATAACAAATAAACCGTATTATATGACAAAAGGATACACTAGATGTGTTATAATTGGAACACCTGCTCTTGAATCATCTTTCACTGCTCCAGGTCAAATGGTTTATGTAGTTGATTCTGGTTTAGCAAAAGATGTTTGGTATGATCCTAATAAATTTGCTTATGTATCTGATACTGTTTATGTTACACGCTCATCAATTATTCAAAGACAAGGTAGAACTGGTCGTATATGTTCTGGTCAAGCATATATGATGTATACTAAAGAATTGTTTGATAGTTTAAAAGAATACAATGATCCTACAATTCTTCGAAGTGATATTACAAATGATATTTTAGGTATTATGAATTTACCAACAAATAAGAATTTACCAAAAACATTAGAATTTATTGAAGATATGTTAACACCTCCTACTATAGAAAGTATTGAAGCTGGTGTAAAATTATTATTTAATTATTCAATTATAAATTCAAAAGGTGATTTAACAGATTTAGGTAAAGCGACTATAGCTTTAGGTAAATTAGGACCTGAAATATCAAGAATGTTAATGGCGAGTTATTATTTTAATTGTATGGATGATATAATATTACTAGCTACAATGTTATCGGCATCACAAAATAAGGATTTAAGTGAATTTATTAAACCACCTGGTATGAATTCTACTCCAGAAGATAAGGATTTATATAAAAAGAAAATGGATAAATTCAAACATCCATATGGTGATCATTTTGTTTTAATAAATATTTTAAAATCATATTTAATGGTACATGAATTAGATAGAGAACAATGGTGTAAAAATCTAGGATTTAAATATGAGTCTTTCAAAAATAATATAGAAATGGAATATGCTGGTATTAAAACTAGTTTAGAAAATCTTGATTTTCCACAAATGTTTACTCATTTTCCTCCACCAGAAAAACCAGAAATTCCTCCGCAGGATATTGTTCAGTATTTAAAATTATATAATAAAAAATTAATGGATACTATATTTGGACCTAAATTAGTTCAACCTAGATTTGATTATAAATATGGTGGTAGTAAAATTAAAAAGAAAACAAAAAAAGATAATGAAAAAGAAAAGGAAAAAGAGAAAGAAAAAGAAAAAATAGATGATTTAAAATTTGATATTGAAGATAAACATAAAAAATTAATTAAAGATTTCTTAGAAAACCAAAAATTAGAGATTATAGGTTATAATGGTGAACAATCTGAGTTATCATCTAGAATAGAAGATCCAGTTATTATAACTTTTGATCATGGTGAACCTTCATCTAGAACAGAAAGTCTTATTAATTTTGATTTTAATATGAGTTTATCAAAACATGATAGAGAAAATAAAGAAACTTTATATAGTATCAAGAAAAGGGAATATGAAAAATATAAAATTAATAAATTACTAAATATTGTAAAAAAAAAATACAAAGGAAAACATCTAAGTGATTTAGATATTGATGCTGATTTAAAAAAAATTCTTTTAATGAAAAATACACATTTTAATAATTATCAAGATATGATAAATAAAATAGATAAAAAAGAGGTAGAAGAAAATTTAATTAATGAGGATTCAGAATTATCAGATACATTTAATGATTTATATGACGAACACTTTATTGAAGAACTAAATCCTAAAAAGAAAACAGAAAAAAATTTATTAATTGAATATGATAATAATAAAAAAATTATGGAATCATTAGCTGCTTTAAAATTAGTTAACCCATTAGCATTTATTGATTTAAAAACTAAAACAATGAAACATTCTAGAAATAATAAAAACAAAAATGAAAACAAAAATAAAAACAAAAATGAAAACAAAAATAAAAATATTAAAAAAACTAAATATAAAACTCATAGAATTAATCGTAAAATTGATATTAAGATTAGAAAAATGGATGGAGGTGATGATAATAATAAAAAAAAAATAGATAATATTTTAGAGATTGAAAGAAATAAATTTGGCTCTTTTCTAGATCAAATATCATTAAGAACGGATTCTGGTATATTACCTATTTTAAGAATATTTGAATCACATGATGAAAATATAATGGCATGTATATATTATGGGTTTTATATGCGCATAGGGGTTAATTTCTATCAAAATAAATATTTAAATAAACTATCTAGAATAGATTCAACATTTCAAAATTCATATTTAGAATACAATAAAAAAAATATAGACACCCCTAGTATGATTATATATCAAAATTTATCAATTAATAATGGAAAAGCAAATATGGGGATTGTATCAAAATTATCACCCAGAATCATTAATGCTTTTATCTAGATTGAAATAAATCCAGCCATGTTTAGATAAGGTTCAATGTCTTCTAAAGAATCAAAACCATATTTGAGTAAACCTTCTTTTAGAAATTTTTTATTAGGTGTTAAAATAATAGACATTTGATATTTTTGTTCTTTATTTCCCCAAATAAATTTTTGTTCGGATAGTTTAACATAATCTAATTCTAGAGTAGAAACTGTATTTGATGGAACTACCGGAATAAGATACAAAGGAAGTTTATTTTCTTTTAATTTAATCTGGAAATCTGATTGTGTTATTTCAGGATATTCAGTTGATAGTTTAAAAATATATTCATGAATTGTCTCGAAAACCTGATGTTGCTTTTGTCGAAGAGCAAAATTATCTGTTAGAATTTCTTGGATCTGAGGATGAAGATGATGATCAATTTCGTCTAAATAAATTGGTGTGTTTTCTAGATCCATGTCTTTACATGAAGGGTCCAAATGATCTTCAATTAGTTTTTTAAATTTTTGAATAGTTAAATGAGCTTCTGAACCTATTTCTAGATGCTGTTTAATAGCATTAACAAGTGAGTTAAATGTTTCAGATTCAGATAAATATACAATTTCTGATACTTGGTTCATATTAATATTCTAGATAGATATACCCATTATCTAGAAAGTAATATTTGATTCAATTTTTATTTTATTTTATTTTATTTTTTTATTTTATTTATTATATCTTTATAGGTATAGACAATATAATAAAAAATAAAAAATAAAAAATAAAAAATAAAAAAAATGGAAAATATTTATATACCAATTGGTTCAAATTGTTTTATTACTCAATATTTAAGAAGATATGGTTTAAGAATGGAAGCTTTTCCATTTGATTGGAATTGTTCTTCATTAAAATCAGTATATGAGGCATTAAATAATAATTTTGAATCTTTTCTAGAAAATATTTATGTAGGTGAAATAACTAAAAGATTTTATTTTGAAGAAAATGAAAACCATATATCAGATGTCATTTCTCATAATGAATTTATATATCCAGTAATATGTAAAAAATATTTAATATTATTTCCTCATGATTACAAATCTATTGATGATAAAACATTAGAATCTGTAAAAGAAAAATATAAAAGAAGGATTAATAGACTAAATTATTATATCAATAATGTGGGAATAAATGTTAAAGTAACATTGGTATATTCTAATATTGATTTTGTATTAAATGATTGGCAAAAGTCTGTTTATAATGATTGTGGTATAGATATAAAATTATTGACTGATAATAATATTATTTATATTAACAAAATAAAAAATATGTTTAAAGATCATGATAATATAAGCGTCATTTCTTTTGAAGAACTAAAAAATATATAAGAACATGTGATTTAGAATTCAATAACCTGTCATTTTTACCTTTCTAGTAGCAAGCTTAATTAAAAAGTCATCGTGTGAAGCCATTATGATTGTTTTACCGGCAAATCCTTCTTTAATAAGTTTCCATAATTGTTCTTTTGATTCTGTACTAAGAGATGCTGTTGGTTCATCCATTAATAAAATATCAGGATTATTTAAATATATTCTAAGAAACCAAACAACTTGTCTTTGTCCTCCGCTTAATTTGGAACCATTTTTACCAACTAATGAATCAATTCCCTTCTCAAGACGATTAAAAACTGTATTAAGACCAAATCTTTCTAATAGATCAACTACTTGTTTTCTAGATACTCCTTCATTGCCAAATAAGATATTATCTAGAATGGAACGATTGAATAATATTGGGTTTTGTGTCATATATCCAAATCTTTTTAAGATATCTTTTTGTTCCATAGTTTTATAATTGATTCCATCAATGTAAAGATTCCCTTCCGTTGGTTTAACTATACCTAGAATAATTTTTATAATAGTTGATTTACCGGTACCAATATCACCAACAAGTGCGATTCTTTCACCTTTTTTAACATCAATATTAAATCCTTTAATAATATTAGTTGTACTTCCTGGATATTTAAAGCTAATATCTACAGCTTTAATGATACTATCCGTTTCAATTCTAGGATACATTCTTATAAGATTATCTTTTGAAGCAGATGATATAGATTCTGTGTCTGAAGACATATTAAAAATATCTAAATCACTCACATTATCAATAACACTAATAGAAGTATAATCTTTACCCATTTCTTGTAATGTATCATTTAAATATATTAAAGTATGAACTAAACCCATACCAATAAAATAAATTGATAAGAAAGTAGCTTTTGATAAAAGATTTTTATTTAATAAAGTAAATGATCTGTACATTAAAGTAAATAGAAAAACCATTGCCATTAATGTACCTAAAATACACCATTTTAATGTACATTTCTCCATATTAATTGTTCCATATTGATAACTGATACTTAAATCATTAAGTCTTTTATCTTCTTTTTTAAATTCATTATATGTATGAATAGTTAATAAATTGCTTAAATAATCTTCAACACTTTGATATTTTGATAAATATCTATTAGAAGCTACTTCACATGTTTCACCACATAATTTCATGTTTGAAGATAATAATATAAAAGAGCCTGATAAGAATCCTAATAATAAAATTGGGAGTAATGAATCATATTTATATAAATAAATTACAAAAGCAGCTATTGTCAAAAAATAAGGAATAATATACGCTAATGTATAATGATACCATTTACCAAGTATATCTTTGAATTTATTTAATGTTGCTATTTTTTCACCAATTACAACATCCTCTGGGTTTTTTAAGAATTTATTTTTAATTTTATCTATAATAACCTTATTTGTCATTTCTTCTATTTTATTTTTTTGAATTGTTAAATAATAATCTTCAAATTCCATCATGGCATATACAATACCATTAAGTAATAAGATATATACTATTGCCTTCATAAATAAGTCTAGATTTTTATTGAAAATATCAAATAATTTACCATAGTATTCTGGTAAATAATAACCATTAATTAATCCAGTTACAATAAAAACAATATTAAAAAAAGCCATTAGAGGATTTTCTAGATTATATTTTAAAAATAATTTTGTAACAAAAAGTAATAACATCTTTGCTTGCTTATTTTACTTTACTTTATTTATAATCTAGAAATACTTTTTTATAAAATAAATTTCATAAACTTATAAAAAATAATAAATAAAAAAATAAATAAATAAATAAATCAATTACCTAATCTTACTTTTCTAGTTGCCATTTTAATTAAGAATTCATCATGAGATGCCATGATAATAGTTTTCCCTTCAAATCCTTTTTTAATTAAATTCCATAATGTTTCTTTTGATTTTGTACTAAGAGATGCGGTTGGTTCATCTAGAAGAAGAACATCTGGATTGTGTAAATATATTCTAAGAAACCAAACAACTTGTTTTTGACCACCACTTAATTTAGAACCATTTTTACCAACTAATGTATCTATACCTTTTTCTAATTTACCAAATACTTTATCTAATCCAAATTCTTTTAGCAATTTTTCAACTTCTTGTCTAGATGAATCTGGATTACTGAATAATATATTATCTAGAATGGAACGATTGAATAATATTGGAGTTTGTGTCATATACCCAAATTTCTTAAATATATCAGTTTGTTTTAAGGTTTTATAATTTTTACCATTTAAGAATAGTTCACCATTTGTTGGATGAATTAAACCTAGAATTATTTTTAATAATGTTGATTTACCAGCACCAATGTCACCAACAAGTGCGATTCTTTCACCTGCTTTAACATCCATACTAAACCCTTTAATTATTGATGTATCTGATTTAGGATATCTATATTCTAGTTCATGAACTGTAATTAAACTATCAGTTTTTATTTTAGGATATTTAATTGCTGGAGGTACATAAGGTTCATCTCTAAAGAGATTTAAACCACTAATTTTTTCAATATCTAACAAATTACTATATTCAATTGCCAAATCTTGAAATAAATCTGACAAATAAACTAATGACCCTAGAATAGTGGTAATAATAAAGTACAATGACATAAATTCAGATCTAGTAATTTTATTTACTTTGACCAATGTATATGAGCGATACATAATTGAAAACAAGAATACAATAATAATTAAAATACCTAATAAATGACCTGATAAAGAGCATCTTGCGATATTTTTATTAGAATCTTGATATACTTCATTATGTTTTTTAATATTATCGTCTTCTTTTTTAAATTGATTATATGATTGAATTGTTAATAGATTACTTAAATAGTCTTCTATTTCTTGATATAATTTAATATATGAATGATTAGAATCATAGCAAATTTGAGAACATGAATATACATTAATAAATATTGATAAGAATGACCCAATTGCCAATATAATTAAAAATAGTGGGAGATATTTGTCTAATTTATACATATAAATTGCGCTAGATAAAATAACAAATATATAAGGAACTAGAAATTGGAAGATCTTATAATACCAACTTTTAATTATTTGTTGAATCTTAAGTGTTGCGGATAGTTTTTCTCCAATTACGACTTCTTCTGGTTGGGATATAAATTTTTCTTTAATTTTAGAAATTACATATTGTTGTGTAACTTCTTCAATACCCATTCTTTGTATATGATAATAATAATCTTCAAATTGATAAATTATATAAACTATTGTTTTCATTATTAGAATAAATACAAAAGCCCCCATAAACTTAGCCATATTGCTTTGGAATAATTCATAAAATTTACCATATAATGATGACAGATAGAAGTTATTAATAACGGTAGTTAAAATACATATAATATTAAAAAATATATACCATGGATTATTTTTTAGATATTCCCAAAAAAGTTTGAATATAACTTTTAAAACCATTAAAATTTATATTTAATTATATTTATGGTTGTTATTTAATTATATCCAAGAAAAATTAAAATAAAAATCTTACTTTTCAAAATTAAAACAAATGATATATAAGTGCGTTAAATTTATTTTTTTTTAATATTTGAAGTATAGTAGGAGGGATAAAAAAAATGAAAACAAAATAAAAATGAAAGTGATTCTGTTTTCTGTTTATATTTATTAGTCTTTATATGTTTAAGTGTTTAAGTGTTTAAGTGTTTAGGTGTTTAGGTGTTATATATTTAAAAAAAAATTATTAATATTGTTATCTGTATATTTGATTATGTGATTTTAAATAAAAATAAATAAAAATAAATAAAAATAATTAAAAATAACTTAAGAAAAATACTTAATATTATAAGTAGAGGATAAAGTGTAAAATTTAATCCTTAATAGACCCCATAGCTCAATGGTAGAGCGCCCGGCTGTTAACCGGTAGACCACAGATCGATACTGTGTGGGGTCGATTTTCTTAAAAATATTTTAATAAATTAATTAAATTTAATTAATTAAAAATAACTTAAGAAAACTCATCTATATTATATTTAGAGGATAAAGTATAAATTTAATCCTTAATAGACCCCATAGCTCAATGGTAGAGCGCCCGGCTGTTAACCGGTAGACCACAGATCGATACTGTGTGGGGTCGATTTTTTCTTAAAAATATTTTAATAAATTAATTAAAAATGACTTAAGAAAAACTTTATATATTAAATATAAGAATAAACATTCTCATAGCCCCTATGGTGTATCGGATAGCACGTGTGACTTCTAATCTCAAAGGCTGGGTTCAACTCCCAGTAGGGGTGCTGCTTCATTAGTGTTAATGGTTAGCATGGCTGCCTTCCAAGCAGTCGGTTCGGGTTCAAATCCCGAGTGGAGCATAAAAGTTTTTACTTTTACTTTTCTTTTCAAAAAAGGTAAATGGCACGTTGGCGGAGTGGTTAACGCGGATGATTTAAGCTCATCTTCCCATCAGGGAGCACAGGTTCGAACCCTGTACGTGCTAATAAAAGTTTAGGCTTTCTTTTCAAAAAAGTCAATAAGGCACGTTGGCGGAGTGGTTAACGCGGATGATTTAAGCTCATCTTCCCAACAGGGAGCACAGGTTCGAACCCTGTACGTGCTAATTTTTACTTAAAAATTTTCAATTATTTTATAATAGTTTCAATGTTTCTAAAGGAACATTAAAAATATCGTTAATTATTTTAACAAATCCTGAAGTCCATGAATAAATTGAATATGTTTTTATTTTTCTTGAATTAACTATAATAAAAAATTCAACTAATGTATCACGAATATCATTTGAATTGGAACAACCTATATGAGATGGTTTAAAGTCAAACATAAAAATATCTGATTCATTTTTTATTGTATTTTTTAATTTAATAGAATCGCTAAATAATATTAATTTATTATCCTTATTTTTTTCATTTTTAATAGTTTTAATTATAGATTGAATTTTATTATTAAATTCTTTATTATTTGGGTTATTATTAACTAATTCAGCATCTCCTAATCTAAAATGTAAAATAGAATAGCAAGAATATGGTATTTTTTTTACCTGATTCAAAACATATGATATGAATTCTTTATTTGGTATAAATAAACTTTTTATAAATTCCTGACAATCTGGTGTTATTGGGTCATTAAATTTATCATTTGTAAAAAAAGATAATACATCTATTTTATTACTTGAAATTCTATTTGATAAAATATATTTTTCAGAATCCTCAACGAAATGTATTTTATCTTTATTTCTTTGAATTAAATCTTCAAAATGATGATTTTTATTTATTAAAAAATTTGAAATAGGATGTAATTGGGTATCAACTATTAATACAAAATTATATTTTTTTGACAATTGATATAATCTTATAGTTCCCCTTATTATATCACCTAAGCCCCAAAAATTACTATCATCTCTATTACAAGCTTTTAATACTAAGGTTTGTATGACATATTTTACCATTTTATTATTATATATTTTCATGATATTAAATAATATAAAAATTTTGAAAGATATTCGCAAGTTGCGTATTAGAATACATTATATTTTACGGTTACTAATATAATAATGATCTATGCTTTAATGTTTTCAAGTGGTTCATCTAATTATAAAGATGCTCTATTAAGATTATACCATCAAGTTAAAAATACAAATATTTTTGATGTTATTTTACCATATATGGAAAATGATTTAATTAAAGATACAGATTTTTGGATTAAGCATTCTAATTTTATTTTAAAAAATAAAAGAGGATATGGATATTGGTTATGGAAACCATATATTATATTAAAAACATTAAAAGAAATGAAGGATGATGATATTTTAGTATATTTAGATCTTGGATGTGAAGTGGATATTAGAAAAAAAGATAAAATACTTAAATTAATTGATTTAGTAAAAAATGATTTAATTATAGGGAGTTTTACACATAATGATATTCAATGGTGTAAAGGTGATTTAATTTATAAATTGAATATAAATAATCCATCAATGTTATTAAGTCCACAACATCAAGCTAGTTCAATAATGATTAAAAAATGTCAAAAAACAATTGATTTGGTTTCTGAATGGTATCAAATAGCAATTGAAGATAACTATCACTATTTAAATGATTCACCTAGTATTAAACCTAATTTAAAAGGGTTTATAGAGCATCGACATGATCAATCTATATTTAGTTTATTAACCAAAAAATATAATATTTACAGTAAACATACAATAGAATATGGTATTAATATAGATCGTAATAGAACAGGAAAAAGTTTATTAAAAGGTACCTTTTCTAATTTAAATGATCAAAAAATTTATAAAACTAATTATATTTTCCAGTCTAAAAAGCAAATATCTTAACAACTTAAAGATAAATTGATTATAAAAAATAAAAATAAAAATAAAATTAAAATTAAAATTAAAATGTTTGAAGATAATCCTAATTTAAAAAAAACTATTGAAGAAAGAGACATTAAACATGTATTCCAGGTTTTATATTACATTAAATCATGGCAAGAATTTTTAGATGTTAGTAACACGATAAAGAAAAAAGAAATTTTTGATATACAAAATGATCAAAATATAGATGAAGATGAAGATGAAGATGAAGAAGAAGATGAAGAAGAAGATGAAGAAGAAGATGAAGAAGAAGATGAAGAAGAAGATGAAGAAGAAGATGAAGAAGAAGATGAAGAAGAAGATGAA
>JACCDO011344673.1_pt1 | contig 27947 bp, 34 predicted proteins | sample 7446101 | NCBI WGS metagenome assembly JACCDO01 (sample SAMN15323440, study PRJNA562643) | freshwater metagenome | isolation source: river surface water | place: USA:Blue River Watershed | collected 2017-08-16
ATTTGGCTCTAAGGAGTTTCCAGCAATTCACCAGATTTGTTCCCTCTGCATATTGCAGAAGCTTGGGAAGCAGAATTTATGCTGCACATGCAGCAATCATTGCGCGTTTACCACCCAAGTCAAAAATAAGTACGTTTTTCTCGCCGTCTTTTGCCGTCTTATCCAAACCATAGGCGATTGCAGCCGCCGTAGGTTCATTAATAATACGAATCACATTCAGTCCTGCAATATTGCCGGCATCCTTGGTCGCCTGACGCTGTGCATCATTGAAATATGCCGGCACCGTCACCACGGCATCTTTCACGGGCTGACCCAAATACGCCTCGGCAATACTTTTCATTTTCTGCAGAACCATGGCCGAGACTTCTTCAGGATAAAAACGTTTCTTTCCGTCTTTCGTCTCCACCTCAATTTGTGGACGGCCCTTGCCATCGTCCACAACACCAAACGGAAAATGTTTGGCGTCTTTCTGGAGCAGTGGGTCCGAGTATGCGCGTCCAATCATACGTTTTGCATCAAAAATTGTGGAGCGAGGATAGGCACTTGCCGCAGATTTTGCGGCGTCGCCAATCAATCGCTCCGTGTCTGTAAACGACACCATGGACGGCACGGTGCGTGCTCCAGAATCCGATGCAATAATTTCTACACGGTCATTTTGCCAAATACCAACACAGCTGTAAGTAGTTCCAAGGTCAATGCCAATCACAGGTCTACGGGGGTTCGCCATCTTTTCTACCGGGGGTTTCTAAAATATTTTCCGGGGGCACCCCTTAAACCGCGTCTGGCGCGTCCGTGCCGGGGCACCGCCGCCGCGGACACCGGGGGTCTGGCGGCCGACCAACCGACCAACGAAAAAATCACGGCCGCCGTCGGCCCGCCTTATGCACACGGTCCAATCAGTTTAATCGTTCCAGGCACGCCCTCCACTTCCAGGCGTACAAGAAGACCTGGACTCAGAATCATGGAATTCTCATAATACTGCAGTTCATGTTCATCGGCACATTTGACATAAAGCGACGAATCATTGCATACGTGAACCTTATTTACGACCAGGAACTTTGAATCGTCGCGTACACGTGATACAAGAATTGCGTCATCAAACGGAGTCTTTAGAATTCCATATGTCATAAGTACATTTGCGGTATCCGAAGTTCCACGCTCAAGTAGTTTACAGGCCATATCAATTGCCATTTCATAGTCTGACGAGTAAAGGCCATCAATTGCCCAAACACCATCACGGCACGTATACAGATTCCAATAAGAAGACATTTTTTAGAAAGCAGACACACAAACAAGTTTTGGATTGATTGTGTGTCTCCAAGGTGCCTAAAGGCTCTTCAATTTTGCCGACGACGCAAGAATGCACGCACTTCAAGGTACACGTCGTCAATGTAAATGATTGCGGCGGTAACGTAGCCGTCTTCATTAAATCTATGGGCATCCACCATTTCATAATCGTAATCCGCAAAGCCTGCAGCTTCCAAATAAATATCCACGATTTCAGTCATATGTACCCAGGACGGACGACCATTTGATTTTATGCGTAGACTATGTTCATATACTTCTTCAGTATAGGGATGTCCGTTTGCGTAATAGAGTCCAAGTTGTACAAATTTAAAAACGTGCCCTTGACCTTCATACATCTCCGTTTTTCTATCTTAGGCAATCATTTCCAAAAGTGATTTTTTCGCAAAGAAGTGTTTCAATAACAGAGCAGACCAATCACCCAATACTTTTTCACGACGTTTACGAATCCACGCGCGGCGTTCATCGCGCCCAGTGTCGCGGAATGCCGTAATTTTGGCCACCAGGTCTTCGCGACTTTCGTAAAAATACACACCCTTAAAGTTTTCTGCATCATAGTAATCAGCGCGTGCTAACCAAAATCCAGCATTCCGCAATACATCTGTAAGGTGTGCAGGGGCGGTTTGTGTATAAATGCTTCCAAGACGCATACTTCCGTCTTGTATACATTTCCAGTAAAACTCGGGCGATGGTAAAAACAGTGGCACGCCGGCACTGTACTGTTCAAACAGGCTCATTGTGCTCATTTCGTATGGAACATGCACAATTGCTTTGTAGGCATACAAATCGGCCCAACTATATCCGTTTTTGGGTTTTGCAACCAGGCCGTCGCACGGTGGGAAAAAATCACGGTCACCGTACACCACGGCTTCTGGACGCACCGGTGCCGCGTCCGTGATTTTGGTATACAAACATAGTGATGGAATATGTAGACTTTGAATGCCTGTGCCGACCCGCAAATATTCTTGGTCCGCTTTGTTGTTACTTACAGCCACCAATTGTCCTCGTGACCACATAGAGTGCAGTTTCGTGTTCAAAGAATCCCAGGCGCCAACATCACGCGTCCAACAGTAGGGTTGTTCGTAGCGGCAACTATTAACCATTAAAATAGGTTTACCAAACGATTCGTACAGAAGTGCAAATACCGGCGTATGAGTTACAATGAATCCGTCATATGTTTTCAGCATTTCACCGTACCGTGTTTGAAATGCAGTAATCATTGCGGGACTAATCGTGTGCCACGTTTGTGCATTAATAATGTCCACGGAAGGCGTTGGTTTTCCAAACACCCAATTGTGTCCGCTTATGGACCAGTTTGTGATTTCAATATGTTCACCAAAAAGTCGTGTGCATATGTCCTTAATATCCTCAATTACGGAAATATGCAAGTCTAGATTAAATAACCGAATCATACTGCGTCTTATGTTTGAAATGCTAAAAGACCTTAGGCCTATTTTGCGGGTTTTTTGGGAAGTGGGCATACGCCGCCGGAGCAACCACCGTTACCTCCGGTGCCTCCGGCAGGTTTTGTCGGTGGCATGATTCCATTGCCTCCGGTAGGTTCTTTTGGAACGCACTGGGCGCCAGGAAAACTTTTGGCATCAATGGCGTCTCGCTCGGCCATCATTGCAGCAAGCCGTGCATCCAATTCTTTACTTCCAGGCGTTTCCACCTGTTTGACATATCCAGAACCGGCCCAACGATTACGATTCAACGGACAACTCATCGGTTTACTCTGGAAGCCGAGTTTTGCTTACGGGTACGTCCGCGACTCAATGATACAAAATTTTTGTATGTGTGCGTTTTTTGGACTTTCTTTTTGAGTGTTTTCAACTTGCCAATCGGATTCTTGACAATCGACTTCAGTGTTTTCATAATATTGCAGACTGTCATGTTACAATGGGTACATAAATTTTGTGTCCTGAGCGCACGGCAAAAAAAATCTCAACATCTGGTATATGGATATGGAGAATCAAGCCCATCAGAATAAACCGGCAAACAATAAAGCAGCAAACAATAAAGCAGCAAACAATAAAGCGGGCAAACCCAATAATGACAAGGCTCCGGTAAAACTTGTTGAATATACAGCAAATGTTGACATTTCAAGTATGAAATCATGGCACAAGGAACGATATTTTAAGGGTAAAGAAGAGTATGCTATGACATTTGAAGCGAAAGAGAATGCAACGAAAGATGAATTGATAAAACTTGCTGCGGCTAAGTTATATACAAATGACTTAATAAGTGACTATCAATTGCATTTTCATACAATTGATGGCAAAACATTATGGTTTTATACAGGTTGGTCATTTGAAAATTTAAATACATATGCTCACGGTTATAGAGGCGGTCGTAAACAGCGAACACGTCGCCAACAACACAGAAGAAAGCGCATGACACGCACGCGCAAGTGAGCCCCCGGCATACGTGCCCGGGGGTTAAAGCGACGCCCCACATAGAACACTAAATGGCCGAGCCCACAAAATATTTGTTATGCCTGGAAATCCGCACACCGAAACTTGTGTGGAATCGCAGCGTTATTTCATACCGCGTGCCCACCGTGGATGAATTGACGTTTTATTACAAGACCCTGCTTGGCCTTCACGATGTTAGTGTAAACCTGGAATCCGAAACGATTCCTGAAGATTTTAATGAAACGTTGCTGACCGTGTTGGATAAACCACCGACGGCATATCCTGTCCACGATTTAGAAACGGACCCAACAAATGCCGAAAAACGTGAAAAATACAAAACGTACATTCGGCAATTGTGTGAAATGGAGCGTTCTCGTGCAATCCTGGCAGTATTTGTGCGCCCAGTGGCCACTGCGGCAACAGATGACAGTGAGTTATCACTTACGCAATCTCCAGGGCGACTAACACGGTCGCGTGCCTGGGTTCGTGAATTACTGCGGTCATTGAATCACGACCAGGAGGTTGTTGAAGCAGAACATCAAATCTGCGAGACCGGTGAAAAACTACCACTTGGCTGGATTGTGACACCTACGTCGCGTGAATACCGCGAAACGCGCGGTAGCCGGATTGTGCTTGATACAGCAGTGGGTGCCGTTTGGGCACCACTACTTGGCTCGGATTTGTACCCTGATTTAGTGGTCAGTCGTTTGATTTCCACGGTTGGCTGGGCATTTCAACATCCGACCAGCGATGCGCTAGTGAAAGCAACGTTGGAATGGTATATGACGGCACGTGATGCTGCAATCAAAGAAGGCATTAGTGGCTGGATTCAGGGACTGGAATACGAAATGAATGAGCTGTTTTCCACGTTCAAGCGTATTCGTGTGTGCGAACGATTTTCCGCAATGCCAAATGAATCCACGGATGATAAGGCGGCAACACTGAAACTTATTTCTACGGTGGAACATCAGTTGCTGCAATCGGCACACGAAAACACGGACATATGCCCTGTGCCACTTGACTTGTTCCGCAAATATGTGAGCTACCTGTTGCGTGAACATAAGCTGCCCAAGGATAATGCAGTGGACGCGATTTTGCAGCGATGGGTACGCAGCAAACTGGGATTCCGTGGGGGCGTGGACCCGCTGCTGAGCACGTGGAAAGAAACGTGGCATTTAATGATGCGCGGCAAACCCACCGTGGACCGTGTACAAATGTTTATTCGCACGTTGGAATCATGGGACCCCGTGGAAGCCATGTCATTTACAACACCCGTGAAAAGTGCTATTGCCGCCGAATGGATGCATATTTTTATGGATAACGAAATGATTGTGGATGAAAAATCTCGTGTGCGGTCCACGCAACTACACGACCGTGTGAAGGAATGGTGCAGCAAGTTTTTGCCGGTCAGTGTATTTCCAACGAGTTTTACACCAATGTGTATTGGACCCGTATTTTCCAAGCGCGGATACAATTCTATTAAACGCAATGATGGGCGCTACACAATGGGTTTGAAATACAAAAATGCAGAGCCGACAATGAACGAAATTACCCGTGAAGACCCACCAAACCAAATTGTGTCCGAGACAAATGTAATGGCGGCATCCAAGACAGAAGTGGATGAAAATGGCACAACCACGCGCATTGAACACTTTTTTATGACAACGTCATCCACGCAGGAAATTCACCTTGGGACGTTGTGAGAATCACAAATGATGGATTATATATTTAAAATAAATATGTCAATACATTATGTTTCCGTGCCTGACGAATTGTACTCCATGTTCCAGAACGCAATATCTCCTTATTTTTATCTACTGGACATGCAATTAGTATAGATGAATTCTTGATTATATTTAAATTGCGCTCTAGATATGGTCGTTCTTCCATTGTTAAATCTGCCTGATTAAATGAACGCATTGAAGAAATATTTGGTGGATATATATGTATTAACAGTGTTTTATCTACATGCGTGTTTCTATAATTCACACATAAATTATGAAAATCTGTATCTGCACCAATACAATCTCCATGTAAAACAACTATATTATTATACTTGTCTAATATTAATTTTATCTGCTCTTCTTGATCTGGTTTTAACCCAAAACGATTGCCGGTAAATCCTATTTTAATTTGTTCCATCTTGCATCCATTAAAACAATTAAATACAACATCAAATTTTATATTAAACGCGCGCCAGAACAAACTGCGGAAATGTTCGTAAAAATTGACGGATTTCATATATTTTAATAGACTGTTTCAAAATGAAACAGTCTATTGAATATGCACGTGGACTCATTGGATTGCCATACCGATGGTTTAGAGCGGGTGAACAAATTACAGGCGATGATAAATTCTATGCTTCCAATGCCCGAGTACCCACGACTGAATCTTTATTTCAACAAGATAAATGCATTGTGTGTACAGGTGTGCCCAATTTAATGCGTCGTCACATTGGATTGACTGTGCCGTATGCAGGCACAACAGACAGTTGGTTTTATTACCTAAAACAAAACAATTGGTTGCAGCCATTTGATGTTTCACAAGCTGCTACGTATCCGATTGGAACACTTGTATTGCGGGATTTTGGTTCACTGGAATATGACCAAGGGCATGTTGCCGTCATTATTGAACCGGGCAAAATCATACACGCATATGCTGAAATTCCGTATACCCAATCTGCACCTGGACAAAATGCAGGAGTATGTGGAATTTCGGATTTGTTGTATTCGCATTATTATGACGGCCATCCTGGATACTATACCCACGTTTGTAGCCCAGACGATTGGTTGTTGAAAAATTGAATCGCGGTGATGCACGGTTTACAATGCCCGTAGAGCAAAATGCCTTCATTACGTTCCGATTCCATTTTATCATCTGTGGATGATACTGTATTCTTAGATGGACTGCTTTTCATTTCGTACGCCATTGCATTCTGGGTGATTTACAAGCACGTACAACTTTACAAACTGGCAGTAAAGTCTGGTTTACTTGCCTAAACCCAAAATGCCCAAACAAAAATAGAAAATGTTTTCCTGGATTACGTCGTTTTTTTCGTCCTTGGGGGCGTCGCCGCAGCAGGTAACACTAATTTTAATACCTGACGAAAAAGCCAAAAAGTATGCAGGATTTCACAGTGGCGAACCGCTAAAACTTACGGGCACGGTTGGTGAAACCGTGGGTCAATTGATGGACCGATTCAATACATATCGTGGACCAAGTGAACAGATTACGGAATTGACACAACTCAATGGTGACCGTCTGCCGTTTTCTACGGTGCTGACAGAAGAACGCCGTGTATGGGTTTCAGGCAAATAATTTTATCCCGGCGCACATGATTTAACGAAAAAACACACATCAAGTGTAGGACGTAATTTTGATGCCCTCGTTGACCCGCACGCCGAGCACTCGGCCAAAATATGGTGGCAGCAATGCCGAGCAATATTTTCAAGACGCCATTACATTTCTATTCTATATCAAGGGCACTGAATACCAAAGTTTGCACGCAGATTTTATTATACCATCACCAGACGAGTTTATTGGTTTTGCAAAGGGAATCAATATACAAATCGTAAAATCGGCGCGCAAGGCAAATAATATGGCACCGGCAAAGTACTCGGAATTTTTGTTGGAACAGCAGGAATCATCGCCGATTTTGCACGATTTTTTACGATGGTTGACTGGTTGTCATACACATACGCTGCGAAATCAAGTACTGGTATGTACGTGCGTAGCAGCACAGGCCTTGGCAATGTACGCATTTGTAAAATCGCTTGCGGTTCACGTGCTGGTTGCAAAAGATAAAAAGGAAATACAAAAGGCGGCAAATAAATTGTTAGAAACGCCAGAGTATGTTGCGTCTGTCCACGCACCGTTTCGTTGGTTTTTGATGCAAAAACTTTCCACGGTTTCGGAACTGAAGGATGAATTATGTGGCGCATTGCATCATTGTATACGAACTGTACAAATACGAAAAATAAGTGGGTCGGAAACCCAAATGGGTGTTTCTATTAGTAAATCGTTTTTGACCACATTGCCGGCGGATACAGTATGTGCTGCATTTCAGGAACCAATAAATGAATTTTTGAAAGAGTTAATTCCACCGGCAACACCGTCACCACGCAAAACACCTTCGCCGTCCAAAGATGGTTCTGTAGCATTTCCTACAGTTGACCACGGCAAGTAGGGCACGTATTGTGTGCCTGAAACCAGGGCTGAATACACGTATCGTGGAACATATGGTTGCAACGATTAATACAACGCCAAGCAAGATCATTTTCACCGGATGTTTCTTGGCAAATTGTACATTCTGTGCCAACGGGCGGGGCAAGGGTTGTTGTTGCCGCTGCAATTTGTTCCTGTGTTGGCACCGTTACAGTTGTATCCACGTGAAGTGCGGCACGAAGAAGTGTCATCATTGGATTCAGCAAATCATTGGTATCATCCACAGTTGCCGTATAACTTACAACTGGAATGTTTTCATTAAAGAGTGTTGTGAAGATGGATTCCGCGGCACGGGTTGGTGCAGCAGCAGCGGCTGCGCGATAATCCGAACGCCGTAATGTACGCCCAAGTGGCGGCGCAGCAGCCGCTGCCGTGCGACGTTGAGGAGTCACATACGGATTGCCACGCGGAATATAATTTGGATTTACGTTATATGCGGAGCGCCATACATTAAAATCTGCACGCCGCTGTTCACTTTGATAAATATTGTAATGGTTTTGCTGGCGCACATATGCAGGAAACAGGGCCGCCGTGCGTGAACGCATCCACGCCATCCATTCGGCGCCAAACAGTGTCTCATCATACATCATTTCTGGGAAGAAATTATGTAGGGTATCCAGGAATTCATTGCCGTACACCGTTTGGAATCCCGTGGGAGAAAAGGGAATCAAATTCATTGTATACACGACTTTTTGAAACAGGGTGAATTGTCAATTTTTGACACCGACGTCAAAAATTGAAGTCTAAAGCCTCCTCATTCTGTATAATCATACATTCCGCTTTCCCATCCCTGCGTTTCCAAATATGAGTTCCTCCATACTTGATTCCCGCATTGGCCTGGGAAACTTGGGCAATACGTGTTTCATGAACGTTGTGCTACAGGCACTTCGTCATACTCCGGCGATGGGCAAGATTTTCCTGGGTGACGATATTGTGCTACGCACCGTCTCCAAAAAGAAAGATATGGTGACTGCATTTCAAACATTGATGCGAGATATGTGGCGAGTGGAAGTTGAGTCTGGGCGCACTCCTACAATGATGCCCCGTGGTTTCTTTCACGTGATGCACGATGTATTGCGCACTACGGATGACGATTGGCATACGCCTGGTGAGCAATCGGATTCGGCGGAGGCCCTACAATATGTGCTGGATGCTCTACACGATGGAATGTATCGGCGTGTAAAAATGACCGTAGGCGGTGCAGCATCTACGCGCGAGGAGCAGGAACAGGTGCGCGCACTACAATCCTGGTCCGATTTCTTTGCAAAGGAGTACAGTCCGATTGTCAGCAACTTTAACGGCCAAAATCAAATCAGTATCACGTGTGAAAAGTGCAAAACCGCTTCGGTGCGCTATGAACCCTGGCTTATGATTAAAGCCCCTATTCCCGGTTCCGATACTGTAGGTGGTGCAGTTCCATCTATGACGCAGTGTTTGAATGCGGCATTTGAAACGGAGACCCTGGATGATTATAGTTGCGATGTGTGCAAGTCCAAGGAACGTGCAACAATTACCAACAAAATCAGTCGTCTTCCACCGGTCACCATTCTGAGTCTGAAGCGGTTTACGAATAGCGGTATGAAAGTCCGCGGACGCGTGGAGTGGGACACGACTAGTCTGGATTTTGGACCGTGGCGTGCATTTGCCCGCGACCCATTTGCTGACGACCCGTATCCTTCAGAATACGAAACGTATGCGGTGATTGAGCACATTGGGTCTGCGCGTGGTGGTCATTACCGTATGTACGCGCGTGGTGCCGAAGACACCTGGGTTGAGTATGACGACGAATCTGTATCCACTGTGCCCCCGGAACGCGTAGTCAGTGCGGATTCCTATGTACTGCTTATGATGCCGCGTGGAGTGAAGCGTCCGCACGATGAATTTGCGGCCGCCGTGAAAGCCCTTCGTGCCGCAACGAAAAACTGAACAAATGACAGAGGACCATGAACTATAGTTATGCTCCAGCGACCACATACACACGCCCACTAACTGGCAACAGTGGTGCAGCCGCGGGAAGTTTTTCAACACGTGCAATGTCAATGTTGAACCAATATTGGGCCATATTGTTAGTAATATTGATTGTTTTTGTAGTGATGGTTATTTATTATAAAACCATTGGATATTATTTGGATTTTGGATGGAAACGTATACGCGGTATGATTGGTGCAGGTGATTCCGTGACCGCGGAAATGGGCGGCGAGCACGAAGAAGACGAAGGTGGTGCAACGGCCACGCTCAAACCCATGGATGAACCTCCCAAACCCCCAATGCTGCCACCAGGTGAGCGCCCAAGTGGTATGCCAGGCGCCATGCCCGCCGATAGTCCGTTTTTGTCGGCGCTTGGCAGCATTGCCGAACCCCGCAAGGAAGTGTTTAACGTAAGCCGTAATATTTACACTTTCAATGATGCCTCGGCGGTCTGCAGTGCATACAATGCAGATTTAGCCACCTATGAACAAGTCCAACACGCATATGAAAAGGGTGCCGATTGGTGCAATTACGGTTGGGTAAAAGGACAAATGGCGATTTACCCCACACAAAAGGCCACTTGGGACAAGTTGCAAAAAGGAGACCCCGAATACCGCAACGCATGTGGCAAACCTGGTATCAACGGCGGATACTTTGACAATCCTGAACTGCGATTTGGTGTGAACTGCTATGGAAAGCGCCCACCCAAGAGCGGCAATGATGAATTGTTAGAAAGCCAGGTTGCGCTCCCACCCAGCACGGCTGAGATTGAATACGATAAGAAAGTCCAAAAGTTCCGTGAACAGATGGATACAAATACAATTTTGCCTTTCCAACGTGGTCGGTGGAGTGAGTAATAGCATAGTTTTTTAAATCATACAAACACATTGTGGTTTTTGTATGATTTGTAATACGTATACGCGTTTATTTAGTTTTTCCGTGTTTGCTTTCGCATTTTGCGATTGCGACGACGCCGTGTTTTTCCGCCAGTCGCCGGACGTTTAACAATGCACGATTTTATGGTAAATAGAATTGCTGTTGTTGTTTCTAAAAATGAACGAATATTCTCATCAGTATGATTTGAACCAACCATTAATGAAACAAAAAAATCCTTTGTTAAAGGTTGATATCCTTTATTTGTAATTGCCAAAAATTTTAATGTGTCTGCTTCTAATGTTAAAGGTATAATAGAATCATTTACATAAACTACACCATCTATGATTCTTATATCAATATCATCGGGAATAAAATATACACCCCTATTATCATCATAAAACATTGTTTTTTTGTTACATTTGTAAATTGCAGTAGCATGACCGTTAGACGTATGCATTGTTACTTTAAGAATTTCTTCCAGAGTATGATATGAATCGCGTACGATATATTGGTATTTTTGAGTAATTGGGTCAAATGTGTAGACGGATGATTTATACCCAAATATGTTCGAGAATTTGATAACTTTACATGTTGTTTTAATAGCACAAATATTTGATTGTTCAATGTTTATTTTTTTGTAAATAGGAAAAATATTGATATTATAAGGCAATTTAAAAAAATCAATAAAGAAACTTAAAATTTGTTCAGTTTGTTTTTGACGTGCACCTGCTTGTAATACAACATTTGGATTTGTAGATTTATTCAAATGAACCAGGCTATTTTTTAAAGCAACAGAAGATGCAATTCCAAAATATGCAGATTTTGATCTTTGCAATTTTGATGGCACATGTTTTAATAATCCTAGTCTTTGAAATGGCTGTATAATATCAATACATTGTTCATTTTCTGCATTTGGCATGTTCGCAGTTATGTGATTGTATTTGTTTATAAATCTTTGTTTGATGAACATCAAAACGTTAACACATTTATCAATTAATGTTTTTTTGGAAACATTTCCTGCAATTTTATCTGACATTTTAACAATTTCATTTTCAATGTCCTCTTGTGTTTTTGACAAAAAAAATGGTTGAGTTACTTCACGAAATCCATCCGCAAATAAAAGAATCTGTTGTATTGAATCGCTCCAACACATGCCTTGCGTTTGTTTAAATCCAATTGGATCGCAAATTAATTCTACTTCTTTCACATTGTCTGTTGCTAAATTTAAACTTTCAAAGTCCAACAATTGCTCATTTTGTTTTTGAGATTGATAAAATGCACGTGAAACTTTTTGGACATTTGGTGGTTGTAAACGCAGCAAAAGTTTTTTAAATTCAGGTGTCGCAGCACTGTACACATCAGGCGATACATTTGCATTATTTAAGATTAACAATTCAATAATTTTAATATCAATGTTTGGTATTTTAACCGCCCGTAGCAAAGATTCATCTAAAATGGTTTGCTTAGTTCCATATTTTATAAGCAAATGAACATTTAATATATTATTTTTTGTACAAGCAAAGTGCAACAAACTCATGCCTCCATAGGATGAATCTTTATACAATGTAAAATAGTTATAATCAACGTTTATATTACACCACGGTATAACTATTATTCTGTTATAACGTGAGTTTATGTAATAAAGCTTATTTGGATTTGCTCCAGCGCGTAACAAATAATCAACAAGTTTTTCACAATTATCAATTTCTAATGCTACAAACAAGCCGTCATCGATAAGGGTTTGAAAATCCCTGTGATGTTCTTCATTGTAAATCATATATTTATAAATATATTCAATAAAGTATTTCAATAGATCTAAATCTTTTGTATTAACTACATAACAAATTAATTTAATTGCGCTTGCGCTAAATGTATGTCTACTGTTTAAACGATGAAGTTTTCTTTTTACTTCTTCATATTTTTGTTTTGTTTCATGTTTTTGTTCTTTCAAACTAGAAGCAAGTTCTTTTAAACTGACACTAAGTTCTCGTATATGTTCACAGACTTCAGAAAGGTTATATCTCCATTCAGGCATCATATATTTTCTTAAAATTCCTTTTTCTTCAAAAGCAAGTTTTGAAGGTTCGGGTGACCATAAATTGTTGAAGTCATGGTTTCTGGTCCCAGTAGTAATAAACACTGATTTGTTGCCGGAGACTAGACTTGAATTGCTTGTTTCAAGAGCAGTGTTTATTACTGTTGGGACCCGTGAAGCAACCGCTGCTTGTGCCGGCTCCTGCGGTTGCAGTATGCTTTCGCTATTATCCATGCTTATCTATTAATATAAGACAAAAATGTTTAAACTTATAATCATACAAATAAGTCAAAAGATTTATATGATTAACCACAACGATTTACTTATGTTTGCGCGTTTGTTTTTTGTTTTTGCGCCGATTTCGTCGCGTTTTTCCTCCGCCAGTGATACTTTCAATTTTTATTAAAATTTTAATGCTAAATAACATTATTGTTTTTATTTTGTTATCATTATTTATCGCTGTAATGTTTTCTCCACGGCTCCCTTACCGGGATTGTTCGTCTTTCTTCATTCAAAACAACACTATTGTTTGAAGACATTTCTATATATGTAAAAGAAAATATAAACAACTTATATAAATCTTGTAGATTTGCATAAATTGTTCTATGTTATTGCCCATGCTTATATTCAATAATATTCATCGCCATAATGTGAAACCTGAACACTGTCGTCACGCAAATCGTGATGATGTTCTTCTTCTGAAATTAAATTGTCTTTAATAAGCGATTGTATGTCGGGCATTACATACAATGGCAATAACCATTGAATGTTTGCGCGCCATAACGGCACATCGTTCTCCCATGCTTCTTCGGGGATCTGATTCCAAAAAGATTCCCAAAATTCGTCATTATAGGAGCGGGAACGCACCCAGTCATCCCATAACCCATCATAATCGTTATTCCATCCTGCTGGAGACGGAAATGTGCGCCAGGGACCTCCCCAATTTCGGTCATATTTATGGGCGGAGCGCATTGTGCATAGGGCTTCGCACATACTTAGCCGTAACTGTTTTTCATTCACAGCGCAACAATGACGACGACGTTTTAATGCGGCTAAAAATCGGTCTGCGACTTCACGAACGCCCATTGCTGGCGAAATACCATCTACACGTCGATGAAACCACGCTGTAATTGCGGCTGATTCCATGCGTGCTGCCGTACTCATTCTAACAAACGCGTCGCTACTTTTTTCTGTCTTTTTCCGAGCCTAAGGGAGTTTTCTTTAAATAATCAACAGATTTTCCGCCGCGGTGTTTTTGTAAGAAATCTACAATGGCCGCGGTTTCATCGGGTTTGCCGCGCGATTTGTAATACTCGTGCAACTGCTCTTCCAGCAGTGTCCAGGATAAGTTTGTTGAACGGTATGTGGACGCACGTTGTAGTTGTGCACCACTGATTTGTAATACGGCATCGCGCATATTGTTTGATTCCAAGTGTTTTAGGATTTTATCTTCATATTCGGAGCGTTTCGCACGTACATTGGAAACTTGTTTATTCAGTGTTTCTGCCAAATTATCAAAATGAACCCAGTGGCGAACTGCATCCACTAATTCATTTTGGGGCGGTTTTTGGACAATGCCGTTTTGCGGAGGTGGTCCGGAGGATGCCATTTAATTACGCGCACGGTTACGTTTTGTTGGCCTTTGCGCAGTTTTCAATCTGAACATATGTCATCCTGACTATCAATAATATCTTCTTCATCATAGAATATACGTAAAGACTCGGCAAGTAATGAAACAGGCGCATTTAGAATTGTATATGATTCACCATTTTTTAGTTTCAATATTGACCCTTGATTATCACTATGTATTGCATTTATATGCTTTAAATCATCAAATTTAATAAGTGTTGTATTATTAATATTTACAAAACAGACATCACTTATAAAAAAACTTTTTAGTGTGAGAATTATATCATTTTGGTCTTTGAAAACATAAAATTCTGTATCGGGGTCACCAACTGGTTTACTTGTTGCAAATAAAACACGTTCATGCTCAAACTTTTCAAAAGATTCTTTTGACCAGTCGGATATTTCTTTGCATGCCATTACAGACATTGCGTATATCAGGTTTAAACCCTTGAATGTACTTGTCGTGTTTTTCTTTGTGCACGACGACCACGACGTAATGTACGACTGCGACGGTGTGCCTTGCCACCGCCTGCAATCTGAACAACACCGAAAAACTGCTTGATATATGCACCGGCATCTTCACGATCGCAATCACCAGCAGCGTGTCTAATACCCAAACCGTATGGATTGTTTCCAGAGTTAATCATGTAACGATTAGGACCACTTTCAAAGAATTCAATAAAGTCCAAGGAATTTCTATCCATCAAACTAAATGATTCGGGATAGTTTCCATTGTTTAACAGTTGAATAAGATTGGCAAGATTTGCAACATTGCCGTTGATTTGTACTTCAAGGGGCTTGTCACTCAAGATGGGCATTCTAATATACACAATAAAAAACGTTTGTTTTACGTTTTGTGTTTTTCAAGTGAAGTTTGTATGGGTTTTGTATACATTTATGCAAACTCGGGGTAGTTTGACAAGAAGATTGTGAGCTTGCTGTTGAGCATTGCCAGTCGTTCTTCAGACTGTTTGCAACGATCCGTCAAGTCGCGAATACGCGACTTCAGGAACGTGTTGGCCGACTGGCTGCTTGCCAGTTCTTCTTGGGTCGCTTTTAGCATGAGCTGGTTGCGAGACAGGTTGAACTTTTCAACGTCAATCTCGTAGCGCAGTTCACTGATGTCGTACTCAGGGTCACTGGACTCGTCGTGGGGGTTAAAGGAATCCGCATCAAAGGTGGGCTCCAGGTCGTCGTACATATCGTGCGTGTACTGGCAGTAGCAATGGAATGTGTGGCAGGAAGACATTTTGGAAGGAAGGGAAGGAACACTAGGAAAGAAATACGGAGGAAGGAAAACGTGGCGCCGCAAGGCACCGATCCGTAAATGCAAAAAATATTCCTTCAATTTTTTCCAAATATTCCTATGATGGTACCTGTAATGAAAAATATTTTTTGTTTTTTTTTATATATTTTTCGTAAGAGTTGTGGGGCTCAAGCGGCAGCGGGACTCAAGCGGCCGCGGGCGAGGTCTTCTTAGACGAGCCGATGATATAGGTGGCGGCGAAGATGAATGTGATGAAGATGAAGAGCATCGTGAACTTGAAGTCCTCCCAGTCCTTGTACTCCTGCGTGAGCTTGTAGGCCGCCTCTGCGCGCGCCTTGTCGGCTGCAATGCGTGCGGCCTGCTCAGGGTTCTTGCGCGCCCAGACCGCATCGTTGCTGTAGATTGAGTCCACGTGGCGGTAGTGCAGGTAGGCGAGGACATTCCAGGTGATGAAGGCTAGGAAGCCCTGGATGACCGTGGCGCCCGTAGTATGCAGGAGCAGGTAGGAGATGATGCCAGCCGCCCACGCACCGGCATCGTAGCGCGCCGCAATGTGGGCAGGCATATTGTGGCGGATACCGGTCTGGGGGTTGTCGTGACCGAACAGCATTGTGGTCACGATGAAGATGAAGGTGGAGAAGAAGAAGTTGGGGGCGGCATCGTGGGCAAAGGCTGCAGGCATCATCATCACGAATGCCGTCAGCATTGTGACCATTTCCAGGGCGCTGCGGGCCTTGGATACCCAGGGGGCGGTGTTGTTGTCGTCGGCGTGGAACATCTTGTAAGGAATTGCTGGAATGGAATGGAAGGAAAGCTGGAAGGCCTGAATGCTGGAAGCTTTTGTGGGGGTTCTGACCGCTATCGGTATTTCCGCGCCACACCAATCGGCCAAAAAAATAATCGCAAATTCAATTTTTTTCAATTTTCTATGGGTCAATAGGATAAAAATTGATTATTTTGTGGCGACGTCCAACTGTCGTATACAATATGCATCCCCGCCTAACGCTTGTCTTTGCAACAAACCAAGATGGGCTTTTTGGTAAAAACAATACAATTCCGTGGTCTTGTCCCGAAGATATGCGTCATTTCAATCGTATCACAACGGATACATTTTCAGAGCCGTTGTTGCTGATGGGTCGCAAAACGTTTGAGTCGCTGCCCAAAAAACTCGGTGGTCGCAAACATATTGTCCTGAGTTCAACGCCTGTTCCAGCCGCTGAATATACCGTTTCGTCAATTGAAGCATTTCTGGACTACCCAGGATTTCAGGACAAACACGTCTTTGTCATTGGTGGTGCTGGACTTATTGAAACCATATATACCAAATACAAGGCACTGATTGATACCGTGTATTACACGCGCGTTCATCATAGCGGGGGAATCCAACCAACAGATACAACTGTAACTATGTCCGCAGCAGTGTTGGAAGATTTGCAGTCGCGCCCCCACGAATCCAACATTCAAGAGTGTGCCACATTTTACAAATATACGTTTCCAAAACACGCAGAATACCAATACTTACAGTTACTGGACGATTGTTTGAAATACGGAAATGTGCGGCAGACTCGGAATGCCATTACACATTCAATGTTCAATAAAACCATAAGTTTTGATTTGACGGGCGGCGTGTTTCCGTTGCTCACAACGAAAAAAGTATTTATGCGTGGTATCTTTGAGGAACTGCTGTTCTTCCTCAAAGGTCAAACGGATTCTAAATTGTTGGAAGCAAAGGGTGTGAATATTTGGCGACCCAATACGACGGTGGAATTCTTGACGGCGTGTAAACTTCCCTACAAAGAAGGAACAATGGGACCGATGTATGGTTGGAACTGGCGGCACTTTGGCGCGGACTATGTGGATGCTGAAACAGAGTATGCGGGTCGTGGATTTGACCAACTTGCATACGTAATGAATCTACTCAAAACGGACCCGCATAGCCGACGAATCCTGATGACCACTTACAATCCTGCAACGGCGCGCGATGGTGTACTATATCCGTGTCATTCAATTGTAATACAATTCTATGTTACGGAACGTGACAAAAAGTATTATGTGAGTATGAGTATGTATCAGCGCAGTGTGGATTTAGCGTGTGGATTGCCGTTTAACATTGCATCCAATGCGTTACTGCTGATGATGATTTGTGATTGTTTGAACGCGCAGGGATTGGGTAAAACCTATGTAGCAGACAAAATGCATATTGTGCTTGGGGATATCCACATTTACCAACAACATGTTGATGGAATTAAGGAGCAACTGCGTCGCATTCCAAAGACGTTTCCAACTCTTCATTTCAAACAATCTCGGTCAGCTTTGACGGGTTATATGTGGGAAGATGTGGAAATTCGTGGTTACGAATCGCATCCGGCAATTAAATATGAAATGGTCGCATAAGTTTGCTGGCGCGTATTAATCTTCATCAATACTTGATACAAGAGTCGCATAAAGTATGTCACCATTTTCTTTTACATATTTCACAACAAGGGGTGTCTTGAATAAATAACTGGTTCCGTAATTATCTTCTTCGCCGCCCTGTACAAAATTATCAGATGCTGGTGGCGCATCAGTTGAAATATAAGCACAAACTCCATTGCCAGCATCACCTATATTTGATAAAAAGTATTGCTGCACTTTTGATACTACACACCCGCGTGTGTGTAAAGAAACTCGGGATGCAAAGTTTGCCTGGACATCTTTCTTTTCTTCCAACCATTGTGCAATGTATTTCTTGAAATTTGTTCCAAGGCTTTCTACAACGCGCTTGCCTCCCATAACATAAATCCAAGCTTCAATATCTTCATTGCGGCCATTAGCATCTGGTCTTGGGTAGTTGTCTTCAGGTCCGAGATTAGCATAATACGCAAGATAGTCTGGAGTCTCAAGCAAATCAAGTTCACCCATGCGGGTTATTGTGAATGGAAGCAATGCCTCGTCGTCATTGTATTTAGGTGACACGTAATACGGTGTTATGATAGACACAAATTTCACATCACCGAGTGGTGTTTGCGCCTTTGTACGAAACGAAGATGACATCTTATATTTTGTAAACAGAAAAAAATTTTTGTTTTTTTTATTAAGAGAGAAGAGGCAGAGTGGGTGCGCTCAGAACTTGTTCTGGCGGTGACGGCGCCGGTTGAAGCGACGGCGGCCGCGTGCGGTATATCCACCGCGACGACGACCACGGGTGCTCGCGGCGGGCTGTGTGTTGTCTGAGAGAAGAAGAGAGGCAAGAGTGGGAAGAGCGGGGGGCATGCTGGCAATGGCGGCGGCAGACGCGGCGGCGACCAGCACCTCCGCAACCGGCTCGGGGACCGCGGGTGCAGGCACGATAGCGGGCGTCGTGACGTACGCGACTACCACGGTGATGTTGTCGTGTGCCGCAGCGCAGCCGAAGCGCTTCTTGCTCATCGCGATGCCGAACTCCAGCAGGGCTGCAGTGGCGGCGGCGGCGTTGCCGAGCAGGTCGGCGCGGCGCACGACGGCGCGCACCTCGTCGTAGTGCACGGCGTCCCACAGGCCGTCGGATGCCACGACCACGGCGCGCGTGACGCCGGCGGCGGGTGCGGCCACGGTGGTCACATCAGGCACGGTCGTCAGGCCGGCGCGGTGCAGGTTGAAGTCGCCGAGCGCGCGCGTCATAGCAAGCATATCGTTGCCGCTGCGCACGTAGGCGGCCCAGCTGTTGCGGACATCCGCGTACTGGAATCCGCCGGCAGGGTTCATCAGGTGCGTGCCGCCGATTGCGGGCACAAAGATATGGCGCGTCTGGGGGCTGCCACCGAAGATGAACTCGGCGGGACGCGCGCAGGTGGCGCGGATGCGCTTGAACTCGGCGAGCGACGTGGGCGTGTGGTCGCCCACACACAGAGTCACACCAGGCGCATCATCCGCGTCAAAGTACATCGCCTCGGAGTCACCCACGTGGGCGGCGGTCATTGCGCCGGTCGCGTCAATGCGCACTGCCGTGGCCGTTGTGCCGCCGGTGTGCGGCGTGGCGGGCATGGGGTAATAGGAGAAGCCTGTGGGCTTGTAGAACGCGCCCTCGGTCTCGGTGAATGCCACGCCGCGCGATGTCAGATGTGTACGCAGATTGTTGCGGCAGGCGTTGTGTGCATCTGCAAACACGGACTCAAACGGCGTGGCGGCGGGTGAAGCGGCAAAGGACTCGGCAACGGAAATCGCCGCCTCCTCGCCGTAGGTGCCGTGACCGTCAAATACGGCCAGCAGGTCTGCGCGTGCTACGGCGCGGTCCTGCTGGTAACTTGCACGGCCACGGTCACTGGCGGGAGCAGCAAAGGAAATCACGGGAGCGGACATTGTTGGAAAGGAAGGAATCACTGGAAAGGTCCTGGAAGGAAGGAAGGAAGGAAAGCCGAAAGCAATGTGGGGGATTGACCAACCGTTGGTATTGCCGCGCCACACAAGCCGGCTAAAAAAAGAATTGGATATTCAATTTTTTCCGATTATTTTATGATCGATATTCAATTTTTAATGGAATTTTTTCAAAGCACAAAAATTGACTCCAAACACGTTTCAAACGCAAGTTTTCAAACATAAATGGATTATTCAACAAAGTCACGTAACGAATTGATTGCCTTGTGCAAAGAGAAACATATCAAAGGATGCAGTGGGAAAAAGAAAGAGGACCTAGTGAAACTATTGACGCAGGCTGTGCCTCCTACAAATGAAATTGTAATTGCAGAGACTACACCGGTCACGACGGCACCCCTTCGTCAAGAAGTCATCTTGGGTGATTCGTTGACGATTCTTCCAACGCTGGAAGACAATTCTGCACAAATTATCATTGCGGACCCGCCATACAATATTGGAAAAGATTTTGGAAATGAAAGTGACCGGCAACCAATAGATGAATATTTTAAATGGACCGATGCGTGGATTGCACAATGTTTGCGTATCCTGAAACCAAATGGCACAATGTTTATTTACGGATTCAGTGAAATGCTTGCACTCATCTTATCACGCATACCACACACAGTCAATCGTCGCTGGATTGTATGGCATTATACAAATAAAAATGTTGCATCCCTGAATTTCTGGCAGCGTTCTCACGAAAGTATATTGGTGTTATGGAAAAACGATAAAGTGTTTCATCGTGACGACATTCGCGAAGCATATACGGAAGGGTTTCTGAATGGTGCTGCTGGAAAAGAACGGACGGCAACCAAAGGACGATTTTCCAAAGGGGATAAGACAACAACATACAATGCACATCCAAATGGTGCATTACCTCGTGATGTTATCAAGATTCCCGCCCTTGCAGGTGGCGCCGGTATGAAAGAGCGAGTAAATCACCCAACACAAAAACCACTTGCACTATGTGAAAAGTTACTGCGCTCCTGTAAGCAACCAGCAACAGACGGATATGTATTGATTCCATTTTCGGGGTCAGGTAGCGAATGTGTGGCGGCAAAAAATCTTGGATTGCCATTTGTAGCTATTGAACTGAATGCTGAGTATGTAAAACTTACAAATGAACGACTTTCTGCTGGTTTAACGGATGACACCCCTAGTCATCCAGATACCGCTCAAACAACTGAATGTAATTAAGTCGCCGTTTCTTTTCCACGGTGCACGATGCAATTCTAAATGCCAGCATTTCCTCTGTAACTTCAATATGTAACCATAATTGTGATGACATACTAAATGTAATGGACATTGAAGAGCCAAGCACATCATTTGTTTCCCATCCAGTGATTGCACCTTTGTTTTTTCCAATCTTGCCAGTTTTTGGCGTCCAACCATACGATGCTGGATTGAATTGTGGGCAATCACAGGGAATTAGAAACCAATCGTACACAATGTTTGATTCGCTGCAATTTCTAACAATAATGGAGTAGTATTGAAAGTTCTTACGTTTTTCAATTTCCGTAACAATTTCTTCAATCGTGCCTGGCTCTTTATCTGAGCATACCGTTGTTAGTCGGTAGGAACTAATTTTAAATGATTTGCCATCGGGTTCATATTGTGTTGACTTGTTTGATAACGAACCAACTGAGCATGAAATATCGGCCCCAGATTTATGCGACCCGTTGCTTTTTGTATCAATGATACAACCTGATGCTTCCAATACCTGAGCATTAATGTCTTCCCACGGGGACTCTTTGATTGGGTCATCATTCACAATATGATAACCCTTCACACATTTCGTAAAGTTTTCCGCAAGTTTGCTGCGGTTTGCCTCTGACTGTAGAAATTCGGACATTTTTGCTGTTGGTTATCTTATTGTCAAAGGGATTGTTCAATTTTTCTTTGCTAGGTCTAAACCTAGGATACGACGTATATTCAAATGGGCAATCGTAGTTTTCTTATTGTAACACACAATAATCCTGAAAAATACGTGATAAATTGGGATGCAATTTGTAAAGAAACGATGAATCATATTATTGAAGAATCTGCGATTCCTCAACTTCAGACATTAAATGATTTGGCTCATTATTGGGACGATTGTAAGTTAATTGGATATATGGACGAAAAGTACATTGCTGCAATCAAAGAAATTTGCAAACATACAACTGGTCCAGAAGATGCCATTGCAAACCCGCGTCTTTTTTATGATGTTGAATTGTATGGATTGATGGGATATGTTGAATTTGATGTACGCAATAAAGAAGTTTATATTGGCACATACGATTATTTGCCAGAATGTGATGCGGAAAACTATGATGAAACATGTGCAATCACACAACGTTTAATGAAAGAATTGCCTGAACGTACATATGGATGGAATGTACATAAATTGTAATGGGTTGATTGATTGTATGTTTAATGATACATTAAATATACAAATCTAAAATACAAATCTAAAACTTCAAAACAAGTTTTTTTGTTACTGGGGTACTTTCTGGTTGAACTGGTGCCGCCTCTGGAGTGGGCACAACTTCAGGCACCGGCTCTGGTGTAGATACAGTTTCTGACACTGGCTCGGGCTCTGGAGCGTATACTTTGGGCGCATCGGGCGTTATGATGATATAGTTCATCAATAATGCGTTTGGATTCTCGTCAACATCAAGAGCGCGGTCAATACAGCGCTGTAAAAAAACAGCAACTTGTTCCTGCGTGAATTCTGGATTACAAACAAGAAATCCAGAAAATGCTGCATCTAGAATCAAATTCAACTGCTGAACAATCTTATTAATTAAAATATGAAGTTTACTTTTTGTAATTTTTTGAATAAGTTCTTCTAGGTCTTTTTGGACGTGACGTATATCACTTGCAGTCTTTACATTTTTTACCAAAACGTCATGGATTGATTGGACATATGCATCAAATTCACTTCGTGTTAATTGAACACGTGTATCAACTGGCATTTCTAACAATACTACACTAAATTTGTTTAAACAGCGAACGCGGCGGATTTACATACTGTGTTTGAAACACACAATGTAAAAAAAGATGAATTGCGACCCAAGGAGGGTTTGAACCTCCGACATTTCGGTTAACAGCCGAACGCTCTAACCACTGAGCTATAGGGTCTATGCGACCGAGGGAGGGTTTGAACCTCCGACATTTCGGTTAACAGCCGAACGCTCTAACCACTGAGCTACACGGTCGGCCTTCAAAGAAGGGATTAGGGCTCTTGTGGGAATTGAACCCACGACTTCCGAGACCCAAACTCGGAATCATACCACTAGACCAAAGAGCCAATCATAATAGAAAATAGTAAGTATTAAATATTAAATAATTTCAAGAATGCAAGCACATTTACTTGGACGCAGGAGTAGCGGTCGCGGCAGGCTTGATGTAGTGGGGCTTGAGGTAGCGCTGGAGGTTGAGGATCTTGAGCTCATCCTTCTCCGTGAGGGAGAGGAGTTTGCGGAGAGATGCATCAGCCTTGATGTTCTGCTTATCCATAAGACCCTTCTCCTTGGCGTAGGCGCAGATGCGAGCCGTCACTTCAGAGCGGCTGACCTGCGTGCCAACGGCAACACCGAGGAACTTGCAAAGGGCCTCGGAAATCTGCGTGGGCTTAGTGAACACAGACTCGCGCTTGGGCGCATCGGCACCACCTTCCGTGGTGGCCTTGCGACCGCGGCGCTTCTGGGCACGCTTGAGTTCACGAGGAATCTGCTTCTCAAGCTTCTTCATCTCAGAGAAGACAGTGGAAAGAGTGTTGCGGAGAGTAGACACATTCTCCACAAGCTTGTTGAACTGCTCAACCACGTTCACGTTCTCAGTGACAGTGGCCGTGGTGGCAGCGGCAGTCTCAACAACGGCAGGGGAAGCGGCAACGGGGGCGGCAACGGCAACAGGCGCAGCGACAGCAGGGGAAGCAGTCGTGGCAGTGGCGGCGGCAGTGGAAGAAGCCTTGCGGCCCTTGGTGGAAGTCTTGGCGGGTGCGGTGGAGCTCATCTTATATCAGGTACGGAGGTGTTTTATGCTGGTAACAAACGCAGCAAATTGTGTTGTCAATTTTGGCCAACAGGTCCGAGAAAAAGGACAATTGTGTGATGTGCGTCGCTTTTTTCTATGCGGGTTTCTATCGTGAAAATATTCTTTCATACAGATAAGATGTCATCAGCGCCAGCGCCGTTGCCATCACCCGTCTGCAAAAATCAAAAATCCAAACATAATCCTAATGAACAATGTATGAACCCGGCTAGTCACGGAAACTATTGTGGGCTGCATTACAAAAATCCACGTCCATTTGTTCCTTCCACGTCCCCTAATGCACAATTGCTGCCAGCAGTTCAAAAAATACAAAAATGGTTCAGAAAAAGTATTGGGTCATATCGTGTGCACACACAAGGTCCCGCGTACTATGAACGAAGACTATGTGTCAATGACGATGATTTCTTTTCCACCGATAGTTTGGTATCCCTGGAGAATCCATACTTTTTTTCATTTTTGGATATTGATAAACATATTTACGGATTTGACATTCGTTCAATCTACACCTTGGTCCATCGTGCAACCTTGGCACATGAGGAACCGATGAATCCGTACACACGTAATAATTTGCCAATCCATACAATACAAAATGTACGAAAACGCGCTCGTTGGTTACAGCGACGCCGTCTGCCGGTTGCATGGGAGCCGCTGACACCGCCCACTCCTGAACAACAAACAACAATGCAAATCGTAGACTTATTTACAAAAATAGATGAGTTAAATTATTACAGTAGTCCAAATTGGTTTTTGAACCTGGATGTACACGGGCATCAACGATTCTATAAGGAATTGTTTGCAATATGGCATCATCGTGCAGGTCTCAGCATTACGCAAAAAAATACAATTGTACCCAATCACGACGCAGAATTGTTTCGTCTTCCACTATGGTCGGTGCATCACCAATCGCTGCCGGCAATGCGCACAATTAATATGAAACATATTGAAAATTTTATTACAAGCGCGGAAGACCGTAATGACCGCATATTAGGTGCCATGTATATTATGAGCACATTGACGATTGTATGTGAAGATGCACGCACTGCATATCCTTGGTTATATGAAAGTGTGGCAGAGGGCGGTGCAGGCGATTTGCTTTTTGCGGAACCATTTGGTACAATGTTTGGAATACGGTGGTTACAGGAAATGTTAGCAATTGCAGGACAACGTGATTCGCCGATGCCGCCATTGTTACTTGGTCCACCACGTATGTATGATTCCGACGACGAATAACAAAACGCGTATGACGTTCATTGTCAGGATTCTGGGGTCCATCGGCCAAAATTGACCGACGATTTTGCCACTACCCCACAAGCATACACCCTTCCTTGTTACGTTCCATTCCCACACACATTTCCAATATGTCCAACATTACCGTTTCCAACTTTGATGCCAAGAAGCTCACCACTTCTGATATGAAGAAGCTCGCCAGTGGTGCATACAATGCGTACATCAACTACGATGGCCGCCGTGTGCGCATCCAGGCACCTCGTCTATCCATTCCCTATGATGCCGGCGACTACAAGGGCAACCAGAAGTACAAGGTACAGTTCAGTTTCCGTGGCCGCGAGTCCAACCCCAAGGTGCAGGGCTTCTATAAGATGATTGAGGATATTGATAACTTCGTGATTGATATGGCTCACAAGAATGCCGGCAAGTGGTTTGGTATGGCCGGTGCCAGTCGCGAGATGATTGCCATTCTCTACACGCGCTCAATCAAGTTCTCCAAGGATAAGGAGACTGGCGCACTCAAGGACTACCCTCCGACCTTTGCTGCTTCGCTCAAGCAGAAGAATGATGCGTTTGACGCCGAACTGTATGATGACCAGAAGCGCCTGATTGAGGGCGTGAGTCCTCTGGATGTTCTGCGCCGTGGTTCTGAAGTCACGCCCATTCTGGATTGCACTGGCATCTGGAAGGCTGACAAGAGTTTCGGTCTTTCCTGGAAACTGCACCAGGCTCGCGTGGATGTGTCTGCCGAGGGTGGTGCACGCGGCTGCGTCATTGAGGATGACGATGAGGTCGCAGGCGGTGCCAGCATTGATGCCGATGTTCGCGCTGCCGTAATGCCTTCTGAGGACGCCGCAGACGAGGAGGAAGAGTCTGAGGAGTCCGACGTGGAGGAGCACGAGGTTGTGCAGGCTCCTCCCAAGCCTGCTCCCAAGCCCGTGGCAGCAGCCGCAGCACCCAAGAAGGTGCCCGTGAAGAAGGCTGCGACGGCTGCAAAGTAAGCACTGAGTCCATTTGAATCCAATTGAAAACACAAATACAAAAACTTTTTTCGTTGTACACGTCAGAAATGGACTTTGATTTGGAGCGTGTTCCCGACTGGGCCCGTAACTGGTGCTACTACTTTGCTGCTATTGCTGCTATGGCCGTGATTTCCGGCTTTTCTGCCCTGTTTTTGGGTAAAAAACTTGGCACAGGATTGATGATTTTTTCCATTGTGGGCGCACTTGTCCAGGCCGCAACAGCCATGACCATGTTCTGGATGTGCCGCTCTAGTTTGCGTGCGTAAATGCCTCACTGGGTTGCCATTAACCATCGCAAAAAAAATTGAGTTAGTATTACATACATATAGTATTTGTATGTAATACAATGAGTTGGCATAATTATATAGATTTACCCATCATCAAAACGCCGGTTGATGATGCAGATGAATGGCTTCGTATTTCGATTATGTTAGAAAAAGAAGAACAGGAGAAAGCCCGTAAGGCAGAAGAAGCCGCAAAAGCAAACGCCGAAGCACAGGCAATTGCCTATTGGTATATGTATCAAGGTTCACCTGGTGCTCAACTTGCATATGAGATAAAATGTAAAGAAGAAGCAAAAATGCATAAGGAACGATTAAAACGAATTGCAAAATGGTATACGACGGAAAGCCTGTTTGCACAACAAAGGGCGCGTGTTCTTTCGCAAATTAAATCGCGTGGTGTTACTTAACTTCTTCAATCGGCGTCATCCATTCCGCATAATAATCGTAATCCTGTGACGATACTATGGGCTGCAATACATTACGTGTATGCGCCAATGTAAGCGGATCTTTCACAATGGTTGCTCCCTTATGGGCTACCGTTGTCAAACAATCCACATATTCCTTGAGTGCTTGGTCGGATGTAAGGAGTGCACAATTCCGCTGCGAATCTTTGGAAATCCTGTAACGAATCACAATCCACATTTTGTACACTTTCATAGTGATCGCAAAAAGCATCATTTTTTATCATCCGTGAATTACTTCAGTTCCTCTTTGGATTTCTCTACAAGCCAACCAGGCAGTTTGTATCCTGTTTGGTCCTGAATGGTATCCAACATTGGAATCAGCCCTTTGCCCAGGGCCTGGATAGCGGACATACCATCGGCCGGATTGTGAGTCCAAACAGTAATCTTGGGATTCAGCCCCTTAATAGCGGCCGCATTTGCATCCGCAAGTTTTTCGTACACACCCTTTTCTAACATTGTGTACGAAAGCAGAGCACGTGCATCACCACCAAAGGAATCCACAAGTCGCTGCATACCCGTAGCCTGTGCAGCATACATTGCTGCTACACCTTCGGCTTCTTTTTGACGTTGGTACAGTGCAGCCTCCGCAAGAAGACGCTGACTTTGTGCTTTGCCCTCTGCGTCTTTTACCAGTGTTTCCGCCGCAACCGTGGAGCGCGTTAAATCTGCGGCACGCTGCTTTTCCAGTTCCATTTGCTGACGACGGATTTCCACGTCTTTGAGAAGTTGCATATGAAGCATTTCCGCTTCTTGCGTTGCGCGAATCTTTGCTTGTTCCATAATCAGTTTCTGTTCAGCCTTTGTCTTTTCCAGGTCCGCAACA
>JACCDO010141454.1_pt1 | contig 27945 bp, 16 predicted proteins | sample 7446101 | NCBI WGS metagenome assembly JACCDO01 (sample SAMN15323440, study PRJNA562643) | freshwater metagenome | isolation source: river surface water | place: USA:Blue River Watershed | collected 2017-08-16
GCAGTTTTCAGAATTTTCACATGTAACACGTTTACGTACTAAATAATTGTAATTGTTACTAAAAATTTGAAATTTACTTAAATATTCCATTCGAATGTCAAGAGCTGCCGCTTTGGTCTTGTTCGCTCTCACCTGGTTGTACTCGCGCGCAGTGATGCCAAATACTGCGTAACAAACCTCATCACTTATAGCTACGGGTTCATCGGTGTTGCTCGTACTGTCGTGGAATAGTGCGTACAACGTGTACTTATCATCACTTGTTTTAAACTTCTTGATCTGTTCTATACTTCCATTTACCACGTACTTGCGGGAATTCTGTACTGGTGACATAAGGATGAAGTCGTTCAGTGACAATTTGTGGTGCATCTCGTTGTTGTTGACTTTACTTGCGACAGTTGGCGGAGTTGGTAGCAAATCATCACTTTCATTGTAAAATGTGTCATCAACGACGTACATGAAGTTGTCATCGGTCTCCTTTGCCTCGTCGTTGTATCCGCTGGCATCATAAGGCTCTACCGCGCTGTCTACAAGCATCAAATCGTCCATGTTACCGTAACTAGCGCTGGTGTTGTGTTGAATAGTTGACGGGGCATCAAGTGACAACAGCTCCGTGTCAGCTGACGGTTGGTGGTAACTGTGAGTGTCGTAATCCATTTCACCTGCACTTTGATGATAATAAGGCGCATCAAAATCGTCGACGTAGTCATACTTTGGGCTGGGTTGTGAATCCTCAATCAAATCAATTGTTTCTATAACACTGTTATTGTTACTGATACTTTGAGGAGCGCGAGATGGTGCTGGCAATGCTGTTTGGATGGGGGATTTGCGGTTTGGTAGTGAATGTCTAACCATCCCAACAGCTTCAGCAGCTCTTACTTCATTTTCTTCATAATCTCTAGACGCAATTGGTTGCTGCTGATGATTGTATGTTGGTGCCTCGTACTGTCTAGACGCAATTGGTTGCTGCTGTTGCTGGTTATATGTAGGTGCCTCGTACTGTCTAGACGCAATTGGTTGCTGCTGTTGCTGGTTATATGTAGGTGCCTCGTGCTGTCTAGACATAATTGGTTGCTGCTGTTGCTGGTTATATGTAGGTGCCTCGTACTGTCTAGACACAATTGGTTGCTGTTGTTGCTGCCTAGACACACTTGGTTGCTGTTGTTGCTGGTTATATGTAGGTGCCTCGTGCTGTCTAGATACCATCGGTTGCTGCTGTTGCTGGTTATATGTAGGTGCCTCGTGCTGTCTAGATACCATCGGTTGCTGTTGTTGCTGGTTATACGTAGGTGCCTCGTACTGTCTAGATACCATCGGTTGCTGCTGTTGATTGTATGTTGGCGCTTGTACATTATGTCTTACTGATTCAATTGGTCTTGTGTTGTGTACTGAAGTTAAGTTAGTTGTTGAAGCTTGAATATTGTTGGTATTTTGATTGCTGGTATTCTCGCTTGTTATCCGAGTTAATGTTGCTACTGGGACGCTTTGCTGGTTACTCGCTGATGCTTTTGGATACATTCGATTTTGCAAATTCTCAAAATGCTCTACCAATCCGCCCAACACTTGTAAGTTCGTCGGATTCAACAATAATATACCATGTTTAACTTCACATTTTGATGCCTTTATCAATATTTTACATCCCGCAACCGTTGCAGGTGACAGCGCAGGGATAATCTTAACTTCATAGCCGACAAATAAGTTTCGTCCATCGGTAAGAAGCAGTTTATACATTCTATTACTACTACTACTATCTTTATTCTCACCAGTGCTAACTGCGGACGACCCTACATTTTTGAATTCAATAATCTGTAACAAAACGTCACTTTGTCCTAGCATCTCGTTGTGTTTTTGGTGAACAGCAGGCGATAGAGGCAATGCTCCCTCGTACAATTCAACAACATCATATAAATCAGCGAATAAGAAACAACTAAATACCTTTTCAGCCAACAATTGGGTATTGGTCGTGGCACCGCCAGTGATCTGTAGATACTCAACACACTGCTGGAGCCACGCTTTGGACGCCAGCACTCCTTTCTGCTGAAGTATCCTTTGAACACTGTCCATTTTTTTATTGTTATTCTGAAGTAATTTTGAAAAGACACGGCCGATTAGAGCCGTTATTGATTATTTTATACGCAACTAGCTGCAGTTTACTTAGATAAATGTTCTAAAAACAATATAATAAGTGAAAAAAATACCTTTTGGCTTTGAATTGATCACTTTATCACTGGATTGGAAGATATCATTATTACAAAACCTGTGCATTAACTTGAACTGTTTGTAAGTGACTATTTCTATATAGCTCCTCGTATTTCTTCTTTATTTACCGTTCAAAATAATCAGATATCGGCTTTTCGTTTATCATAATTTTCCGGCCTCTCGACAGTTAAATCTGAGATTTTCGGAAAAGAAGGAAGGAGAGAATTTTGTGAGTGATGTCGTGGGTAGACGACTTTTCTTCATTCCAAAGCTCAACGGATGCCGTGCCTGGAGGACAGAAGAAGGCAATAGTCACTAAAAGTCCCACGAAGAAGGAGCAGTTAGAGGCGGAATTAAAATTACTTGAATGGCATAAACTTGCCAATGATGCAGCGATCAAGGTATTTCATTATACACATTGTACATACCTTATTAATAGACCATAAACTTATGACTTTTATACAGGCGGCATTAATGCAGACTAAATCAATGAGAAAAGAATTGCCATCAAAGCCACCTGGTCATACATCAGAAGATGCAAGGTGGATGAGAAAAGTTATAGAACAAGAGCATGTGAAACCACTGGAAGTATCAAGAAATTTTGTATTGGAATATGAAATGAAAGAAAAGGAAAATGCTGAACGTTTAAGTACACAAGTGAATAGACATATATCAACATTACAAACGTTAAGACAAAAATTAGAAGCTAGAAATGATCTAAAATCACGAACAGATGAGTATCGCAAGTGGCAGAAATCATTCAGTGTAAAAAAACAAGCGGTTATGATTGGTAAAACATTAAATGAGATAGAAATGCCAGATGAAGAAGATGACGATGGAAGGGGAAGCAATGGTATGAATATATCAAGACAAGGCAGTAGTGGTACACAAGGAAGAGGAGATAAAAATAATGAATTAACGTCTGTATTAGATAGTTTGGGGAAACTAGCTGAGTTAGAACGGCGGATTACAACTTTAGAAAAAGATAATGAATACGATTTCATTATGCAAAAGGAGAAACCAAGTGTTCTATCACGAACTTCGTTTGAATTTAGAAAAAAACGAGCACCACTTGCTGAAAATGCTCCCGCAAGTAGTATGGGGATAAAGTATGCGTTGAACACCAAGAAAACTCCGTGGAATAAGGATATACAAGGTGTTGGTGGTAATGGCATGGCTGCTGTTCGCGCCAAGCAAAATGGTGGCGTATTTTTAACTGGTATATTTCCTTCAATATTTCTCTAAATCATGCATACTCATTACTTACTGTCTCTTCTTACTCAGGTATGGACGATGGTGAAGGTCATCAACTCACTGGTGAAGATCGCAGAGAAATGTTGAAACGTGAAAGACAGAAACAATTAGCATTAGCCTCGGCAGGTAAGAAAGCTGTACATAGTCGTGTGCACGCTAGAAAAGACCGAGTGAAGGAGCAGTCACTAGGTGCTCAACGTCATGACCAAGCAATGAAGGAATTGAATCGTCGCCGTAATGAGCAGTTACTAAAGAAGAAAGGAAAACCAGTTGTACAAGCTGGTAAGGGTGCAAGTGCAGGAGTAAAACATAAAAATAAGCATTTACAAGATTTTGAAGCACTGAAAAGTAACTATAAGAAGAGAAAAGACGATATTCAAAATAAATTTAAACTAAATACAACTGACGATCGCATTGCTTCACACTCGGCCCCTGCCGGAAGAGGAGCAAATAATAGAATACCAGCAGTTAAACATGGTGGCACTGTAACAAGGAGAACAGATCAACCAAATCGACGTGGAAACAAGGCGAGTAACGATGTCAGTGGGTTTATGACTGCACCTAGTGGTGTTGTTGGAGGAATCGGTGGAATAAAAGCCCTTCGAAATAAAAGATAAGAATATATTATTGACTACATTGTTTTGTGTATTTAATTGTTTATAATAAGAATGTTCGCCTCTTTAAACTTGCTTAAACTTGCTTGAGATCATTTCCAATGAGAAACACCCGGCCCTTGGTGAAACTGATCCAGGAGAAGAAAAATGGAGCGAGCAAAATCAATGAGAATGAAGGCTTTCACGTCTGACGCGGAAAGTGCAGATGGGGATAATGGAGGCTCTGCGGGTAATATGATAGGGACGTTGATGCACGCAGCTTCAGGTCATTTCTTTCGAAAGAAGTTTAATCCCAAAGAAATACAAGTAATGCAGCGTGGGACACTACAATCCTCTATCAATGTGACTAAACCAGACCCTCAAGTTGTGGCGCAACTAGGGCTTACACTGCTACATATTGGATTTGAGAAACCACATGAGCAGAAATTACAAATGCTATATTGTGGTGCTCTATTACTGGAATGGGCACACAAGGATCTTGATTTCAATAGCGATATATGCATTAAGTTGGCTATTGCACACTCAGAAATATGGGTAGGAAAAGGTGTTGATGCTGAAAATTATAGTTTAGTTAGATCAAAAGAATTGTTTGAAAAAGGAGAAGTAATGGATTCCGATAATGCAACTGATATACTAGAGTATGCACGTGTATTGCAATTTCATGGTTTGTATGAGTTAGCATCGGAGGTATTGTTGTATGTGCTACAAACACTTGATAGTCATGAGAACTATCCTACATTCTTATTGTATGCGGCATCATTGATGAAGGTACTACATAGGCATGACTCAGCCGCCAAATATTTTTTTGATTCACTACAAGTTGGTCCACCAAAACTATTTTCAAAGTTAGATATGATGTTCTTGGTTTCCCGCAATATCGAAGCCAGTAATCGCGACGCCGATGAGGCGACGAATGACGCATACCAGATGGTCTACGAGCACTTGATCATTGACGGGTTACTCGATGCTTCAGTCAGTTATGATGACTGGATTAATGACGCGAATACATGGCGGGATATCGCCGATAAGTGTCTGATTATTGGTTTGTACTCGCTGGCGACTGACTTGTATGCGCAGGCAATCCTTAGAGATAGTAATGCATTTAAAAAACCAAAATTTTGGTTTGGATTTGCTAAAACATGTAAACGTTGTGGTCGTACTTCTGATGCCCAACTAGCCGTTAAACAGGCTCTGTCTATTGATCCACACAATAAACAACTACAATACGCTCAGCGAGCTTGGGCCTTTGACCAGCCGGTGATCAAAGCACTGATAGAGCAAAGCGATATAAGTAAGATCCTGCAGCTGATACCACCTGTAGCCGAGGTCAAAGTCTCCGGAATTAAGAAGTTTCAGGCCTGTGTTCGTGCTAGATTCGTCAAAAATCAGATGAAAAAGGCTAAATCTAGTGGCAAAAACGTACGTAAGCTTAAGTCGCAAGTAGCCGTTAACCTGGGTGATAAACACTCCTTAATCTTTCAAGTCAAGTCTAATTTATTGGGGACAATTGGGTCCATTCAAGTGTTCGATGTGCTGACAAACAAGACGGTGAAGCTGGTGTTGCCTTGCCCATTCTCGCCTATTCACCGGGTGGTTGGAAGCCCATGGAAGCTGACGATAGCTGTCGACTCCAAGGAATCCTCAGCTATTACCTTTTTACTGCGCCTAGTGGCCACACAAACTGGTGAATATCTTGAGCGGAAAGTGGCCGTTACGCACGGTGCAATAGAAGAAGGTGACGAGAGTATCGACGCTGAGAAACTCATGAATTCCTTCCGAGTCACATACCCAACGGACGTGATCGAGACAAATATCATGGACATTGAGGTCAAGAGCATGGCGATAGTGGTGTATAACGCCGCGTTTCTCGTTCGGATTCATAACGAAGCAAGTGTAACGAATATCCACGCAGTGCGCAGTGATAATGGGCAACGGCTGCAGTACTCCATGCCGCGGGAACACATCGACCTAACGGTTAATATCGAGAAGAAAGTCCGACAAATGCTGTACTACACTGCGCAAGAAGAAAGCATTGCTCAGTTCATGAACTACAATGTATCGACTGGGCTGGGTAAGGCGCCGCGTAAGAAGGCTGACGTAGCACTAACCGACTGTCAAGTGGTCATCGATACTTCTGCACAGGTTTGTAGTGTGAAGCTTGTATCATCAACCGGTGGTCCCATCATCGGTACCGTGCTGCAGCAAGCAATATACAACGAAGGTGTGATTCCATCGATGGTGAAGAAGGAGGCGAGGAATACCTTGACAAAGCAGTCGGTAGAACGAGGTAATGAAGCAATTCAATGGGATGAAACTACTGTTGCTCCGACACCAGCTAGTCCAAGCAACACGTCACCCAAGAAAGAAGTTATCAAGTTCAATGTCGTTGACTTACTGAAACAATATAGTACGAAGGTGATACCTCGAAGTCCGCCTTCCAGCAAGCACGCTGATGCCATAGCCGATGAATATCGTCCATCCACTACCGTTAGTGATGTCGCGAGGGTTGAAGTCAAGAGTGACCAACTTACACTTGATACGATGGTCTCCGTGGATGCGCCTACTGCTGACTCACTGGAAGGTGTGGCTGAGCGCACTGAGACTATGGATGGTCCGGTGTTGGAGGTCATACCGTCGGCCCCTGAAGAAGAACCCCTACTCATTAGTCCAAGTAGTAAAAGCCGTAAGAAGATAAAGAAAGAACCTGTCGACGGAGAAGAGGTTGGTGATGAAGAGCGAGTAGAAGGTGATGAAGGTGGGGATGAAGGTGGATCGGAACCAGAAGAAGAAGGTGAAGATGTTGAAGGTGAAGATGGTGAGAAGAAGAAGAAAAAGAAAAACCGTCGGGCATCAACATCAGAAGGAGCTGATAATAACGATGAAGAAAGAGCAGAAAAACGTCGGTTGGCTAAGGAGGCAAAGGCCAAATCCAAGGCAGAGCATGAGGCGAAGATGAAGGAGAAAGCCGAGCGCTTAAAGAAGAATAATAAAGGAAAAGAAGCCAAGAAATTAGGTGGTGGCGGAGGTGGGGCTCCTGCACTTATGCGCAAGTTTGCCAAGAAAGAGAAACCATCTGCCATGAACTTCTTGGAGCACCAACAAGCTCGTATGAACGCAGTAGAGTATCTGCGGGAGCGGATGCAGAAGGCTGTTGTTATATTTAGAAGACAAGAAGCCCAGACCTTGTTGGTCAACCGAGTGACTGCAGCTATGAAGGTATTCACGGCAGCTATTACCAAGTACGAGAGCGATACGGCAGCTAAAGCAGCAGAAGATGCATCCTTAGAGAAGAAGAAAAATGATAAAATGAAGAAAAAGAAACTTGATAAACCACGTGAGAGTATCCGGCTTGGTAAGAAGGACAAGTCGCAGGTGTCGTTCGCAGAAGGAGAGTCCAAGGATGGAGAGAAGGTGAAGACTATACCAGGTCTCGCATCACTTCAAGCTGCATTAGATAGTGCAGAAGAAGCATTCAATAGTACTATGAGTGCAGGTGACGAGGAAGCCAAGCCTGCTGACGGTGTAGAGAATAAAGCAGAGGTGAAGACAGAGTCTGACAGCGCGATCCCAGCGACGACTGAGCTAGGTCCTATTGTTGAAGCAACTGATGAGCCAAAAATTGTAGATGTAGCTGTAGACCCTACTGTCACCTCAGCTCCGGAGGTTACAGATGTAACTAGTATCGAAGTCAAGAACACCGATGAGACACAATCCTTGGAAGATGAGGAATCTGAAGAGGAATACGAGACAACGCCGCCAGCCCCCGTCAAGAGGAGATTCTCGCCGTATAAAGACGGCTCATTCCCTCGTAAAAAGAACACAAAGAAGGTGACGATCCATGAGATCCCTGTGGATGCGTACGAAAGCGCGGAGAAGTTGGTACAAGCATTGCAAGCATTGACACAAGCATTTTCTAAGGAAAAAGCCGAGAAATTAGAGTTGCATACGAGTATTGCACCACTATCTCCTATTGCAACCCATAAGCAACCAGACGATGCAGATGAGTTATTGTCGCCAATACAGTCGCTGTCTCTGGCTAATACAGTTGGGGAGCAAGGAGTACTAGGGCAGTATAGCATGGATGTGAACCGTGAGATGATGGATCCCACAGAGAAGTATCAAGACGCCAAAGAGTTCGTACGTAAAATTTTGGAGGGTAAAAATAATACTACATTCGAGCTAAAGGCGCTGAATAATGACGAGACCCGTTCGCTGTTCACTCCTTTGTCGCTGACTAGCTCGAGTCTAACATCTCACTCCAAGATAAGTGAGTCACCACTGCATAACCCTGTGACGTTCCTACATCCAAATGCACCGTTACCTGGACCCATATTCAAGCGAAGCATTGAGAACTTCAAGAGCAAAGGTTTCGTTGATGGCAAAGACAACTATGCCGCACATTGGCGGAAAAAAGTGCACGAGTGTTTGCAGTTATTTCCTAACAGCTACTTGATCAAGAAGACCATTAGTTCACTGCAGAAGGTGTGTACCATACCTATCACGCGAACAGAAGCTTTTTGTGCACTAGCTGACTCTAATGGAAGTGTGTGTGAAGCACTAGGCAAGTTTGCCAACGCGGAATTCTATCGCGAAGTGAAGCTAGTATGCGCCTTACTACCTATTGATAGTATCTTATCTGTGGTGATGAGTGACGTGTCAACTGTTTCATCGCATGATGTAGGAGGCGGCGGATCTGTAGCCAAGTCAATATCGCCATCGAAACTAGAAGTATTAAAAGGAATCGAGCCAATCGTACGAATACACGGTATTGAAGCAGCGCAGAACCTTCCTCATATGAACCTGACCAAAGACGCCCCTGCCACGTTACGTCGTGGTCTGGCTGTCAAGCTAGTAACAAAGAGTCTCGACACCAGTAGTGTGCAGTTCCCAGCACCATTAGATTCCTCGATTGAATTTCCACAGTCATTTATGAGTTACGAAGGTGATGGCAGTATGAGTCGGGTATTTGAAGCTGATAGTGTCGCAACAGTGCAGTCCCCTGTGTTAGCAGGAAGTAGTTTAGTGCATGAACGATCATATTTAAATATAAGTCGCTCTCCGCCTAAGCTATTCAAAGGGTTGTCGTTGTCTCCAAGCGAAGTGCAGCAAGTACCTGAAAGTTACAGTCAATTTGTTCAACAAACCGCGTCAAACGCAGTGAAGAAGAGTAAGTTACATGGTGTTAATCCCATGTCGAAGTCGCTCAGATTGAGTAGCACCATTGATAACATCCTGTCTGACTACAACAGCAAGGACGGCGCTATGGTGGTGTTGTCAAGAAGAGCAGCAAATTTTGCAAGAGAAGATGAATTATTAGGAAAATCAGATAAAATTAAGTTCCAACGGCTGTCATCAAAGCACCGAACGGGTAAAGCGAAAAGCCACATAGAGCAGGAGTACAGCAGCACCATATGAACATATTTATATACAAAGTGTAACATTGTAAACGTCTACCATTCTATCTCTTTGTTGTCATACGCATAGAACTTGCCGTTGTCATCGGGAAACCGCAAGCCATCGATTACTTTCATCATTAAGCCGACACTATGCGCAGTACTGAATAGCTTGTCATTCGAGACGTTCTTGGTGAATGGAGCACTCAAATCGGTAGAGGTTGTGCCCGGATGAATGGCGATGCAGCAGCAATTGAACCGCTTCAGTTCCAAGGACAATGTTTTCACAAACATGTTTAGAGCAGATTTTGATATGCGATACGAGTACCATCCACCAAGTTTATTGTCTCCTATACTGCCGACTCGTGCACTAACGTATACAATCTTAGTTTTATGCTCTATCGGTCTCTTCATTTTGAATAACGGTGATAACGCTTTAGTTAGCATTACATGACCAATCATGTTAATATTCAATGTTTTTTCTAACCAAGTTCTATCTATATCACTAATACTCCTTTCTGGTCCTGCAGTATTCTTACCATCGCCTAATATCCCTGCTGCGTTGAACAGCACGCTTATATAGCCATTAGAGTGACGACTAATAATCTCATTAATTGTTTTTCCTGCAACCTCTATTGATTCTTGTTGCTCTAAATCGTAATTTTCAATAACCGTAAGTCTTTCAGGAAATGCATTTTTAAGCTCTAACAATTTAGGTGAAACACGTCTCGCTAACGCTAATACCATCGCATTTGAAGTCTCTAATGACTGTTTTGCGTACTCCAAACCTATTCCTCGCGTCGCAGTATTCACAACAACAAATGGAGTACCTGTCGTTGCGCTATCATCAACGCTTGAACTGAGCGAGCCAAATGTGCGCATATTATGCACAGAGTAGTATTGTTTCACGCAAGAGAATGTCACTGGTCGACGCAACGCTGCTGCAATCATCATCAATAAACAATAAACAGCAAAACGAGTGTTCATTGATGGAGTGAGTCACTGCTCTCATTTCTCAGAATTTTCAAGGTGGTTCTGATAATCTGGACAGTCCCTGCTACAATAAATAACTAGGTATTCAAGGGCGGCTAACGTGCGCTAAATTTAGTTAGTCTTTCTTTTCTGCCGCCTCTACCCTGTCAACTCTTTCCTCATTCGGTATATTGTCTCATTCTCAATTCAGGGTAAGGGTAAGAATCAGAATCCGGTCCCAAGAAAAGTTGGTCAGAAAACTTTCAAGAAAAGAAGAGCAAGCTAAAAAGTCTGAAGTGAGATCGTTTAGAGTACATTATGAATAAGAAGCTTAAAATAGTAGTCATGGTGCGTGGTGCAAAGTCATACGAGGAAGTTTCACTGGAAAATGACAAGCTTGTCATGATGAAAGAGCTAATCGTGCAGTCATTGCAGCAGAATACTATTATGTCACTAAATTTCATGTCATTTCTTAGCCAAATTGGTGTTATATCACTGTTAAATCGACAATTCTATGCACAGTTAATGTTTGAGTACATACATGCGATTAAAGATGATAAAGCAGTGAAAAATAGCTTTGCATATACAGAAATCGAGGCTTTCAAAGCTACATATAAAGTACTTATCGATTTCGAGTTAATAAGTGCCAACGATGTAGATTCTCTCTTTCTTTCTACAAATTTGATCAGATTTATTATAACTGATCCATTGGGTTTATTTATCGATAGCCCAAAGATTAAGACATCAATTATAAAATGTGTCTTAATGTTGACGAATAAATGTGGCATCTTCGATGACACAAAGGGAATCAACAAAAAACTCATGGGATTAATATACAACTATGAATTTACACTTTTTGCCGCGATAGTTGCTCAATCACCTGCAGCAACAAAAAAATCGTCTGTTACAAAATCATGCAAGAAACGAAAATGTGCTGAAATAGATGTGGTAACGATCGACAACTCATCCAAGCAAGAGACCCGTGCATCCGAAGAGCCCAAGGAAGCAAATGTTGCGAAGTACTGCATCTCGCCGATTTCAATCGTTAGCACTGATTTTAATGATATCGACTGGTCTCCACGACCATTTGCAAGTATAGATGGGTATATGACACCACTGAGTGTTCTAGCTACCAGCCCAAAGGAGACGAAACTATATTTTGAAGAAGAGGAAGGAGAAACGGACTCTTTCTTCAAGAAATTGTGCACACACATCACTGGTACCAAAAATGCTAGCCATGACCAAGCAGACATCCACTTAGGTGGTGACATCGAGTCTGTTCCGTGTTGGGAGTCGTTGTTCGTCGACTTTTCCATTTCTGAAGACGAGCAACTGGAGCTTTTGGTGTACTAAATATGACAAATAAAAGGAAAATGTTGTGATAAATGTAACAAGTAACAAAAATACAATAAATCTAGCTACTATCTTCGTGAGAAATGCCGTTACATGAAAGTGTCGGTGAGAGTGCCATTGAAGACGGACGAGTACACTTTGTACATGGCCTTGTTGCTCGCTTTAAGCCGGACTGGCGCTGAGGTACTTCCTCCATTCTTGTCGGGGACATAACGATGACAAGTCACGTGCTGGTGTAACTCACACTGCTTTGCCATAAAGCATAAACCATACAAGAAATCTGTGGGTGTCTCCTTGGCTTCTGATTGACAGCCAATCCCTACTGGGTATATCCCTGCTCCGTAGATGAGGCACCTGCTTAGAGAATGATCACTATGGTAGCAAGTGTTCTCACCAGCCATCAAGTTGGTGCAATAATCAACTAATCTTATCGATAGCGGTAGTATCTTCTTGTGGTACTTGTACCATGATGAGGTGTCTTGTCCTTTGAAATAGTGATCTAATCCCCACTGCTTCAATGACTGTAGCAGCTTGTAAGATGACGCAATAGTGTGGTTAGGGTGTGTTATCGTGCTGTCCGATGGTGTTTGAGAGACCACACAACTCTGGTCAGCAGCCTTAAGTCCCTCTTGTACCACAGAGAGATAGAATATTTGTGACTTGCTGCGATACTCATTGTCTCCGAATAGAATGCCGCTAGGCTTGCCGTTTTCGGAGACCAGGTACTCAATCTCCTTACTAACTAACATATCAATGGCTTTCTTGCCTATTATATACCCAGCACCACCGGCGAATGACCCACCTGTTGAAAGATGACCGTTAGGTCCTGTTTGGCCTTGATATTCACCGATAACAACGGGAATTTCTGTCATTTCGCCGTCTAAATAAGAGGAAAACCTGTGTTTTAATAGCTTGAAGTTGAGGAAGGTATCATCGTCTATAAGCACTACATACTTGGGATCGAATAGAAGCAAGACGTGCGATAATGCCCGCAGTGGACGCCTCTGAGCACACGCCCATCCTGGCGGCATGAAATTTATCGCTGGCTTGGGTAAGTGCTTCAAACCACCACCGTTGCAAGTGATACCATTTTTTGTACAAGGATACATAGTATCAGTGGCAGCCCAGCCTATGATAGCGCGACTATTGTGATACTCCTCCCCGGAGAGCACTGTGCTTTGGTCGCGAATCAATTGTAGATTATCCTGTGATCCGATCCATATGACAACTCCTTCAACCACTCGACGAGTGATAGCCTCGCTATTGCTAGAGCGATGTGATGCCCATACTTTATGCTCTTGACATTCCATTAATCGATGCCAAAACAGCATTCTAAATAGTCTCTTGATGACAATATGCTTGTCGTGGCTATGTTTCCCTACTTTTCCCAACACCATTGATAATGCAAGACTACAACTCACCGCAATATCCGTCGTTACGTGATTAAATTTGTTCATTAATGATTCAATTAATTCCCTTGGCAACCGCGAGTAAGGATATGGGAAACACTGCTCTGGACATAGCATTCTAGAAGGTTGTAATTCGGAAACTATCTCAACGACAACGTTACAATTACTTTGGAAATCGTATGCAGGATCATTAACTACTACAATCTGGAATCCAAATTGACCATGTCCAACATTATGTGATATAATAGGTTCCAGATGTGATGCAAAGTCTGTTGGTGTGATAATGCACATCATTAAAGGCATTGATCCGTTGGTAATGGACCTCACATGTTGGAGCTGTTCCTTTTCGATGATGCTCGGTTTGCATGGCTCAGGAGCTGTTAATGCACCAATCGCCAAGCACAGTAACACGAACAGTAACAAGCTAGGCATTAGTCAGCAGCGATGCATCGCACGAGTCTCATCAGTCAGGTATTTATTGAACGCATTTTGAATTTTCTAGACTATTTTGCAAAAAAAATTGGAAAATTTCTGAAAAATCCTTAAGGATAAACAGTTCGTGAATGTGTTAATCACGGTGTGGCTACGATGGAGTTCGTGTCTGAAAGTGAAAAGCACTCTCATGCTGCAGTAAATGGTGGTTCACTGGAAGCGATTGTAAGGGCAGAGATCAACGTAGAAGGAGGTGAAACCATTAGTAGCAATGAAGGAGTAGTTGATGAAGATGACGATGAAGATCAAGATCAAGACACAGGATTAAGTGCTGATGTGACTGATGAGATGTTGGTACCACCTCACGCTGTTGGTGTTTCGATATCAACAGATGACGACGATGACAACGATGCTGTAGACGAAGAATATCACGAGGAAGTTGGAGTAGGTGATGTAATTCCCTCAGACTTCTCTTCAGAGTATAAAGTAGCATCGTATCCCGCAAGAGTAGAAATATTGAGTAAGCATATTCTAAAGAGCCAAAAATGCAATAAAAATAGTATTGCGTTGTTCAGTCATCACGGTCAACTGAAGGTAGATGTCATCATCAGTCTATGCGAAGAAGTCAAGAAGTATGCGAACAATGTTGATTTTGTGATGATAACACTAATCCGCATACTATGGGGGATCACTAATAATAAAGTTACACTGTCTGAAAGCGATAAATATCATGTGACGGCAATGATCGATGAGGCGTTCAGCAATGCACCTTGTTGGCCATCCAACTCAAGAAGCCAACAAAGAATGAAAAATGTTTGCTTTTGGTCAGAGAACCACATCTTAATGCTGCTTTCTACTCATCATCTGTATCAGCAGTGGAAGCGTCATCAGGGCGCCGGTATTACGGATAGTTCGGATGAGCTGGAAGAGAAATTACTACTATTATACTTGAAAGCCCATGCTGAACATGGTATGTACGAGGCGCTATCGCACGTGTACTTGCCCTACTCCCTGTGCGCTGCTGTCAACTTAATCGACTATAGTGAAAAGGCTGAGATTCGAGCATACGCAACAAGGATCGCTAATCATATTAGTGAACAGCTTCTTCTTGGGTGCAATCACAGTGGTGTTGCAACGTTCACTGCCTCTGCGAGGTCCTTCCCTCGCACAAGATTGCAGACTTTCGGCCATAATGTCAACACGTTCATATCACTAGTCTCTGGCAACGCCGAACTAGTTGATGGACTCGGTAAATTGGGCGACTTCTTGCTCACTTCAAGTTGGATTCCGTCAGCCAAAACCCACGAGAATTACTTGTTTCAAGGGTTTGTGCGACAGTTTCCCCTCAACCCACCGGGTGTGGAAGAAGTGCGAGCCCAGTTTAACGATCCTTCGGTAGCAGAACTCGACCGCATTCCCTTGTATTGGAGTGCAGGATTAGTTACTCATAAATCCTTTATTTTGGAAACTCAGAAATTTGTAAAGAAGAAGTTGCATAACGACAACAAGTTGCTGCGTAACTTGAACTATCCGATGGTGCAAACCTTGTTGAAGAGGAACAGCCACTTCTCGTCGGGTCAGGTGTACTTCGGGATGCGACTGAACTTGTATAAGCAACACGGTCTGGTGTTGTCGTCGTTCAACCATTACAATGATAGAAACGCGAATTTCCAGCAGTTGCCATGGATGTTAAACCTAGATGGCGTCCCTTTATGGTCGCAAGCAGGGTACGGTGATGAGAACATCGGGAAGTGGTCGCTATTGCATACACATAGTCCCTGCATCGAGCAACGCGACAATATACTAGTAGCTGCCTACACTGTGCCATCGGATCTGCGGACATTCGTTACATGGTTCACCACGGATGTTCGCTTCTTTTTCCCTAAATGTCCGTTACTTGATGAGGAAGACGTGCCGGCTCCCGTGGAGAAGAAGTCAAAAAGTTGGATGAATATTCTTGGTAGTAAGAAGAGAGTGTGTTGGAACAAGGGTGTATGGTGGTGTGGTGCGAAAGGGGGGAGCTACGTGGGTGTGTTATGCACCGAAGAAACAAAGTTGCACAATAAAGAATCTAATGATGCCATGTTTAGTCCTAGTAAAAGCAAGCGAGTATTCATACCGCAACGGGTGTGCAAGGCACTCAATCACTCTTGGATCGTGGTTACTGGGGCGAAAGCAGAGTTTGCTGACTTAAGAGCGTTTCGTGCCCGGTGTGAGAGAGTGACGTATACTGACGGTATCACCGGTAATCGCTACAAGATTGCGGTTACAGACCAGTATGTGCCTAGAGCGCCCAAGGAAATATGTAAAATAAACATCAAACTGCGCTGAATAAGTGAGTGAGTGGGAAGGTAAGTGAGTGAGTGAGTAAGTGAGAAGATGAGTGAGTGAGATGGTGTGCTGAGGGAAGTGAGCAATATGTGTCCATTAATTACATTCGTTCTGTATGTGTTCGTTATTCCTTAGTTATCAAAATTGTTATCCCGATCATGGTGGTCGTATCTATTATTGTCTCCTATTGTGTACTTGTAATTTACTTGAGTATGTATTATTGTTTTCAGTTCATGGCCTCTTCTAGGAATGGTTGGTCAAACATTTTGTTGTTGAATCTGCCGGACTCCGGCGACAGCTGCTCGACTCCATTCCATTTAGAAAATTGTATAATTTCATCGTCAAAATCAAAATTTTCGTATTCGTTTTTTAAATCAGTAAATTCAAAGAATTCGTCCGAGTCGAAGGTGGTGTTTAATGTGGCTGCTGTCGACATGCCACCTACTGTGAAGTCAGAGCCGTCGATCATCGCAACGGATGTGAAGCAGTCGGTGCCTTGGGCAGCAGAGACGACAAATGACTGTTGGTCGAATGACGTATTCAATGAGTTAGAACTCAGTGATAACAGCATGGCATCACGGCTGGTGTCGTCCAGATCCTCTGAGTCTGACATCGATGACAAGGAGATGTTATCGCAATCGATAATGTCCAGTGCGAGTGACCTGTCCATGCGATGATGCATCGCTTGCGCAGCTCCTAATTTACTTGGATTTGTTAACATTTGGAATTGCAATAGATCGGTGCCATCTCCAGTGGTATAGCAACGACTAGGTACCTTACAAGGGAGTACCATTGTCATGTTTTGATTTCCAGTACGTCCTTGAAAGTATTCCTTCGAGTCTAATGCAATAGTTGTGACTAATCGGCAGTATAATGCACGTTTGCTTTTACCAACAGCATTGCCAAAATATTCTGCATCTTTCAATAGACTGGCTCGTTTCTTATTTCTTTCAATATTATTTTTCCACCAAGTTTGTAACTGTTGACTTGTATTCATATAAGAATTTGGATCAGAAGCAACCATCTTTGTACCTCCCAATACAGTCTCTAACTCTTTTCCTTCATGGCATTGAACATCATAAATCGCCTCATGCAACCATACCAACACCTCCGACTCTATATTAAAAGAATTTTAGTGAACGTTTTAAAATTAGATAGTTGTTGAGTGATAAACGATGTATTGAACGGTTGTTTTCACTGGAAACATAAGTTAATATATCATTTTACCTGGAATTATTGCAAAATTGATCTTTTTATTCCGAAAATTTTGATTTGAAAAGAATTTTTTAATAAAAACATTCATGCGCAAAAGAACACATGAAAGAAATGCCCTTGAGCAACCGCGAGATGACATCAACGAGAAAGGTAGCGAGTTGGAGTCGTTGAATGCAAAGCAGGGTGATGACGAGGCAAGATTCTAGTGTGGGTTTTTTTCGAGTGAGTGTCGTTCTTGGGACCGCTTCAATTTGAGTTGGTAGTAGAAAACAGGGAGAACAACAGGAAGCGAATACTGCGCAATCGGCTGAGTAAAAGGGTTGCTGAGCAGGGTTAGCGGTACTTCTTATAACAATAAATTTTATGAGCACTTCAACCGATTCCGTTTAGTGCTACTATCGGTTTTTGTCCTTTCTTTCTTCTACTCTTCAGCCCCTTCGCTTGGCACTTCTCCCACTACTACTATTCCTATCGATCTTCGGTAGACGAGAAGTGTGAGCTGAGGAGGGCCGTGTAACATTTGTCGACGACGACAAGAATCACTGCAAGGTCATAACATTTGAATTCATTTCGGCTTCATTCCCACTTTGGTTGGCTTGAAACGTTAACAGCGGGGCAGTAAGTGCCTATCTGATGTCGTCTCAGCATGTGGCTGAAATGGATAATGTAAATGGTGAAGGGAAGGTAATAGGAAGTGATAATTTAGGAGACACTTGTGCATCTACATTAGCTTCGTCTGTTGATACTGTTGAAGACAAAGAGGATGATGAGGATGATGAGGGATTAATGCCTCCTCCGCCACCACTTCCAGAGTCTCCAATTATGAAATCACCTGGTAAGTACACCTATCTCATAGCTAGCTAATCATAACTTTCTTACTTTCTTACTTTCATTATCTTAAAGGAGGCTCGCTTGGTTCTATGAGGAAGCGAATTAGTGCTATTGTGTCCCCAGGTAGTGTGCTGATATTGAAGCCAGAAACTGCAGTGGAAAGTACGAAAAGGGATTCTCTCATAGACCGTGAAATGATGGCTCAAAACCAACGTTTGGCCGAAGGATTTGTGGTTAGTGTTAATAATCTAGTTGTCCATGATATTCCTGAGGTTGCTTTGTCAGATAATACTTTTAATAGTATTCAATTTATCTGTAACGGTACCTTTAGTCATATATACACTGCCATGATCAAATCAAGTGCTTTGGGTGAAACGACTTGCCAAATGTTACTTGAAAATGCAAAGCCAAAGTCTTCATGCTTGTTAGACATGATATGCGGGCGTGTGCCGCCATCGTCAGATGAGGTCTTTGTCATTATCAAGAAAATTAAAAATGAATGTTTCATGAACCGACGTAGTGTTGAAGATTTTGAGGCAGAAATGAAAATATTACAAAGTCTGCAGCATCCGCACATAGTCTCTATCGTTGGCCATGGCTACGACAAGGACGATAACACCCATAACAAGATCATGGGCGCAAGCAATGTCTCCCCGTTCCTGTTGCCGTTATATAGAGGAGAAGGACCGCTGCGGCCATTTTTAATCATTGAAGCACTGGGTGGTGGGACACTAGGTAAATATCTTGCCAAGAAGCGACCGTTTCACTCAGTGCCATTCCGGTTAGATCATTTATTGAGTTTGGGGAAGCAGTTTGCGGATGCGTTGAATCATCTTCACTATAGTATCCCCGGAGTGACCATCATCCACCGAGACCTCAAGCCTGACAATGTAGGATTCACGACTAGTGGAACGCTCAAGTTACTAGACTTTGGCTTGTCAATAGCAGTGAAAAGGGATGATAACGGCAATAACAACGAGCCGTATAAAATGACAGGCTTGACTGGTTCCATGCGTTACATGGCGCCAGAAGTAGGATTGTCAAAGCCTTACACCGAGAAATGTGACGTGTACAGCTTTGCACTCATCTTGTACGAGATGGCAACAGGCGTGCAGCCCTACGGTGGTGGCTTGTCCAAGCGGGCTTTCACGGATAATATATTCAAAAATGGGAAGCGCCCGCCAATGGACATCGATGATTTTGGTCGACGTGTGAAGCTGCCAGATGACGTGAAGCAGCTCGTTACTAGGTGCTGGGAGGACGTGCCATCCGACAGGTACTCGTCCAAAGAAATTTATGACTTTTTCTTGGCGAGAAAGTAGTTCTTACATGATTTATGTTCTTGAAGTGTGTGTGATGCGTGAGTGTGTATGTGTGAGTGAGTGAGTGAGTGGTGAGAGCTGTATTGTGTGTTATATAACAGTTTTTACATACTAACTTTTGCTTCATTTTTCTGTTCAATATTTTCTTTACTGCTTTCAGCAGTTGGTGGAACTTCCTTGTCCTTCTTCAAGTTGGCTATCTCTACTATTGCTGCATTTACTTTTTTTGTTATCATTTTATCACTAGTATCACGCTCTGCGCAGTAGATGACCACCGCTGCGCCTTGTCCGACCATCGACACAGCGAGCATGTGTTGTCTGGGATGCCAGGCCACGGACCTTATTGGATAGGGAAATTCGATTTCCGACAGTGCGGATGGCACCGTGTGACCAGTCGATGACTCCCAAAACCGTAAGCTATAGGTGTGTTTGTTGAACTTACTGCTACCACCGCACACTGCATAGTTACCATCCGCGGATATTTCTGCTCGAGAAAATATTGATGAGATACTATTAATACCAGCACCTGCACATGTACTGACGCAGCGATAGGTGCTCATGCTGTAGAGCTTCAGTGATGAGGGCATGCTATACGCCAACAGTTGGCCTTTGAACTTGTCAGGATGCATTTTTAATGATATAACTCCACTCACCCCCGGGTACTGCCCGCTGTTCATTGACTTACTACGAGGTGATGTTGCGCCATAGTCTAATTCACGCTTCAACTTCCGCAGGAGTTGGTACCATCCACGCGAATCAAGTCTCCATACAAAAATTTCGCCAGCAGAATCTGATGTCACGAGGTACTTGCTGCGTTGATCAATTGTAACCGCGTTAACATTTCCCTCGTGAGGAGGAAAGTCATCGGCGTCGTCACTTATGCGGATATTACCCACATGAGAGCCGTTGTTATACACACGCAGCCTGCCATCAGACGCGCCAGTGATGATCTTCGGCAGTGCTGCACTGCGTGTAGATGAGTCACTACTAGTGCCATATTCTTGAAATATTGCGCAGTATATAAAGAGTGGAGGAGTAGTCGTTAAGGTTTGTACCAATGCACCTCCGGGTGCTTTACCGTCTTGTTGCGCTTGTTGGCTGTGTAAATATAGCTGTTGCATGAGTGACACTCCACGAGGAGAAGGAAGGGTGCCATCTGCATTATTCTTATTGTGGGAGCTTATATTGAAAGAGGATACATCCCATACTTTTACTGTGCCATCGCCACTACAAGTGAGCAGATGGCAGTCGTCCTCGGACCACTTGATGTCGTATATCACACCGTGATGTGCGATGGATTCAAACCAGACTTCGGTGCCCATATCTACGTCGAATAAGTGGAGGCCATAGATAATATTAGGGTTGGAGATCAATGAAATCTGGTCACTAAATGGGGGAGTTAATGTAGTGGACTTGGAGGCAACAGCTAGTAAATGTCCTATGTGTGAAAAAGCAACGACCATCGCACCCTCTGGTCCCACCTCCAATCGATGCAGCAAGCGGTCTGGTATCACACAGGGCTCCTTGCCAACTCTTGAACGCTTCAGAATAGCCGTTCGCACCTTGTTAATATCCTTCGACATCTCTTCAGTGGTAGGCATGGTCATGGAGATGGCACGTTGAGGTGAGCTGACAACATTACCAGTAATTACAGTCTCTCCAATTGCTACGTTATGCACATTATCAGAAGATTCTCTGGGTCCAACTGCCAGCTTCAAGGTGCAGCCTTTAATAATGCTGCGTTGCTGCTTTCTCCACTGAATGTACACCTCGGGCACGCCATCGGGATAACTAGGATCGTCTCTACTCGCTCCACTTGAGTACTTGTCACCCTTCGTCCAATTCAGTACTTGCCGCTGTAGATTGCCAACAATATTTTCATGGTGTTTAAAGCGGTATAGTTGGATATGCAGCAGCTTGTCGTGGCTATTACTACTGTACTTCTCATGCGTTTGAGTTGTGCCATCGTCCACATTACCAGTAGTGCCAGAGACACCTCGTTGAGTATCATTTTTGACCCATGCGCTGTTGATGCCAAAGTTTATGGTCTTATTGTTGGTGCTAATAGGGAGTAGGAATCCCCAAGCTACTCTTTTTGCGGCAGCTTTCATTTCTCGTTTAACATTTATGGATGGTTTTTGGTCTAATACTTCAAACAATACCAGTGTGTCCTCGTGTACTACATCTTCATAATTAGTATCAATAAGTAGCTCCTGGTTCCAAACAGGGGACGATTGGGGGTCATTGAGTAGGAACGACCATGTGGATGCGGTCTTCGCAGCAAATTTTCGAACACTCTTCACGTACATACCAGAATTAATATTCACAATGTGTATTCTTACAAAAGGTCTGACCATTTGCATTATTTCCGTGCAACAATCGGGTATCGAAATTATGTTGAACCCAACTACATATCCGTCACTATCCTCTCTGGAATATAACTTCAATTTATTAAGTCCCTGTGAACGTTGATACTGTTCCATTCGATAACCTATGTTAAACCATAAAGTTCTGTTCACTAATGACAATGGAAACTTCACTATTGGTGGCGAGAATACTTCTCTAGTTTCATTTGCTGTCGGCTGATTTAATGTGCGTCGTTCAGCAATTACGGGTTTATTATTGGCTAAAGGTGGTACCTTTACTACATTATTGTCATTATTTTCATTATTATCTTGTCTATCTCGTCGAAACCTTGTTTTTCTCGCAGCCATTTCAACCTCACCGGCATTATCAGCGGCTAATAATGGTTTCTCTTCGGGTTCAGAAGTATTTTTATTATTCAAACCATGACCTTCACGCAACGTTGCCGACGGAGCACTGCTACCACCAGAGATTAACCTTTCTTCTACCAACGGTCGCTCAGACAGTTGCTGTTGGTCGTCGTTCTGTTGACGACGGCGGTAGCGCCTGGTGGGCTGACTTGCTTCGCTCATAATAACCTAGAGAGAACTCTTCTCTAACTGCTTTTTTTTTAAAAAACAAACTTAAAAGGCCGCTTTCAAACTCGAAAGAAAGAAAGTATTGCATCTTGCAGAGAATTATACTATTGTTGTAGATACATAAAGGTTATAGATTTCGATTAAAATTTATAACGCCAATGACTTTATGTATTAGTAACATCCGTAAAAATTAATCACGAATTCCTGACATTTACTTGGATACTTAGAGTTGCTGGAATATGTTGAAGTCGTTCGTTAACTATACTATACTTAAAGCAGTATACTTTCTCTTAGTACTGTTTAATGGCCGGTGGCTTGTAGTACCTCAGCATCAGACCTTCATTTGAAGTAGGTAGAAGAAAAAAAATTAAGATGCTTCTCGTCTACCTATCCCTATGCGTATGTCTTGTTAGCGCCTTACATTGCGTCTCTGGGCTGTCTTCTCTTCCTTTAAAGTATAGATCTTCGTCGCGATTTCGACTTCACGCTACTATTGAGCCCCCAGTAGAAGAGAATGCGTTGACAGAAACAATGTGCCGAGAATTAGACAAATCCATCAAGCTTCCGGGAGTATTACAGTCATCGAATAAAGCATTGGTTGGTATCATGAAATCTTTGTTATCATTTTATTTTAATGATCGTTCGTATGCTTATTTTGCGGCATTAGAAAAGATTGCTACTGTGCCTTACTTTTCTTATACCTCGGTGTTGCACCTTTACGAGACATTAGGATTTCAGAGCAAAAAGGAGCTATTGGAATTACATTTTAGTGAAACGATGAATGAGTTGCATCATTCGGAGATTATGAAAGAGTTAGGAGGTGATGATGAGTTTCAAGATCGTTTTATAAGTCAACATTTAGCATTTTTTTATTATTGGATAGTTGTAATCCTGTATGTGTCTTCGCCTGCAATGGCATATGATTTGAATAAACACATCGAACGCCACGCATATGAAACTTATAATAAGTACTTGATTCAAAATAAGCAATATTTGTTGAGTGTCAAACCGCCGGAGACTGCCGTGAAGTATTATAAGAACAAGAACATTCGCTCCATGTACGACGTCATAGAATGCATTCGAGACGATGAATTGGAGCACTCAAACTCCATGTTAAAACTGCAACTGGACCTTGAGGCTGAAGCTGATAAGAAATAAGGTGTATAAAGAACATTTTGTATTTTGTATTGTGCTGTGTTGTGTACATTTAAACAATATCTACTTAAACTGTCATTCACTGCTTCAACAGTGTTTTCGATTCTACCATTTCTATGTTACTGTCGCTACTGCTATGCACTGGATTCTCCACACTATCGGTAGTTTCAAAGCTAGTTTCTAGTGCTGTATCCTCTACATCGTCCTGAAAGTCATCATCATCGTCGTCTACTGACGACAGGTTCAGCTTGGTGTCGTCAACTACGACATGCTTATACTCCTCTACACTATTAGTAATTGCTCCTGCGTCATTCGACTTTCTAGCAGCAGAAGGATTCCTTCTACGAGTCTTGCGATCCTGGGGAATGGATGACGTGAGCAAAAATACTCCTAAGAATATGACACACATGCCAACGATGAATCCCGTCAGCCTGCCTCGAGATATTCCTTCAAACTCTTTAAAGTAAATTCCTCCTTGAATGATAGCGCTGGTTGTCCAGAACACCTGGAGTAATGGAATGATGATGAGTCCGGGGAACAACTTCAAGGCATTGTTTAATCTATAGAGCCAGAAGCTGATGCCTATCAAGAAAATGACACAGACAAAGTATACGTATAGATCGACGAAGGTGGACTGGTCCTGTTGTGTTTCATTGTCGTCCATGTTCTTATTGTCCATAACATTATTCTTGATTAATTCTGCCAAGCATTTCGACTGTAAGATACTCTGTGTTCCAATAGTAGCAGAGACTAATGAGTAACTGCAAGGCCTTATGATATTGGTGAACGGTAAAGATTGTGAACTCTCAAGTCGACTTGTGTAGTAACAATACGACAACTCGGCAATGGTTAACACGACACCAACGCACACTAAGAATGTAAGATAAGTATCATCGTACAGTGATATTAGTTCCTTGGAGGTGTATGTTTCCGATTTATGATTTGAAAATATCACTGTTATTATTATTCCAATAACAATTACACCAGTAGAGATGTAGGTGTACACTGATGGTTTCTCTTTCAAAATAATTCTAGCAAAGAAAACATTGCTTATAAATTGAACTGAACCAAGACACGCCAATAGTGATTGTGCAGCGAATGCAAAGCTGCAAAAGTTTATGATGGAGCCAATGATAAACATGATAAGACCAAGTCGCCAGTAGTCTGTGCTGCACATTGCAACTTTCGGTCTTTCGGTATTCTGTTGATTGTATTTTCGTGATCGTTTACTAAGGTTGTGTCCATTTTTCATATAATTGGTTCCAAGATTGCACAGAAGCGAGCCACAGATGTTAACCGCGATGCCGATTAGAAACCAGTACATCACTGGCACTGCTAATTATTTTCTTAATTAAATAATTAAACTAATTCAATGCAAGCTCTGCTTACTTACTTACTGGTAGTGAATTCTTCACGTCTCCAGTAATCTCTGATTAAATTAATTTTCTTTTCTTCTAAATTTTTTTCAATTTCATCGCCAAATCCCCACGCTGCCATGCCCCACGCTGCGGGCACTTAAGAGAAGAGAGTGAGTACATAAGAGACTGGATAACAACTTGGCTTGTTACAAATACACACATATACATTATTTATTTCTTCTTGGTTTTACCATTTGGTTTAGGTGTAGGAGGAGGTGGTGGTGCCGTCGATATACTTATCGATCCCCCAACTATTTCATCTCGTAATGGATTTGTCTCTATTTGTTTCTTTGTGTTTGAATAGAACGATAAATCAATGATTTGCTGCTCTAATTCAGCTATTTTCAGTGTACTTTGTGCCGCAAACTCTTCGCCTTTGGCCCAAATAGAATTGATTTCTTCACTAATGCCCTTGTTTTCCTTGATCAAACTCAGGTTGTTCTTGCGCGCATTACGGATGTCCCTCTCCACGTCGGCAATCATCTTGAGTAAATCAGTATTCTCGGCCTCAATCAGTGATATTTCAATCTTTTTCTTCTCAACTTCATCGAGTTCTTCGTCTGTTATTATTGCCGCGCGACAATTACTACCGCCGGTGCTGCAGGTGATATCTAGCACACTCATGGCCTCTTTTGTCAACTGTTTTTCAAAATATTGATCTTGATCAGCTAACTGTGACTCCAACAAGAGCTCATATTCGTGATGTAAACGGTGTAATTTTTCGTTCTCGTGAGGAGGTAATGCATTATCTAAGGGGCGAGGAATATATTGTCTCGAGTGTGTAAGTGTGGTGCCACCTCCGCATTGGTCTTCTTGCGGCAGGTTAGCACTGCCGTATTGGTCAGATTGACTCCTCATTGCATTATTAAACTCAACCAAGTCTTCATCATGAATAAACGTGTCGTTAAGGTAGTCCCAAATGCGACCAGTCGCTAATTCCAAAGAGAATGGATGTTTCACGTCATCGTAGTGTTTCTGGGCGTGTTGGGAGGTGTACCTGCCACAACCTCGATAGCCACATAAGATACATATCCAGATATTATCAATGATACCACAATTCATACAACCTCTCGTGCTTATCAAATCATTACTGCTAAGACTATTATTATCAGATTTAGCAGTTGGTACTAAGTATGAATATGAGCAAGTGCATACTAAGCAATGTGAATATGGCAACGCAGTGATCATATTAAGAGTAACTTCATTAGCGCCTTCGATGCTTGTACAAATTGATTTCATTCTCCTTAAACATATAGAACAAGATGGGATTTCGATCATATTATTTTGAGCGCAATATAATACATTGTTTTCGTATACATCTTCCCTCGCATATATACATACTGATTGTAATGGAATAACTAGACACGGTGCCATTTCACGATATGATGGAAAATGTAAATTGTTATATAATTGAGAGAAATTAATCAATCCGTGCCCTGAAGTAAATAGCAATAAACCCAACTTCCTGCATATTCCATGATTTATATTTTCACAATCAATTATAGCACTTAGTCTTATGTCAAGGCGATATGGCTCGATGAACTGGTTAAATTCATCAATATTAATTGCAGAAGGCAAACCGAGAATGATACAGCTATAAAACCCATTTGCTTCGTGAATTTCTGTAACCAACCCATCAGTATGATCAATGTTTTGTTCTGTATGCTTACGGTTGTTCTTTGCAAGCAATGAATAAAAGGAAACATTGATTGATTTGGTATCTACATTGCTGCTGCTATTGTCTGCTGTTAAGATAGCAGGAACATGCGGATGATGTGTGTATAGGAGCAGGCGGTGAGTACCATGACTCGCCATCGACGCGAGGAGACTCTTTACTTTTCTCAATTCTTTTTTTCTTTTTTTCTTGATTTGATTAATTTTTACAGAATTTATTCCAAAGTTGAATTTTGTATGGAAGAAAGAAAAATGAACTCTAAATATGTTGTACTTAAATTATTAGGCGTATAAATATGTTACTACAGCATCAATATATAGTAACGTCCCGCTATGCAATCTCACAATTTTTCCAATCCGGTCCCGGCCTGAGAAATTTTTTTCAAAAGGAGAAGAAATTACCTTCTTTTTACTAAATATCTAGTTGAAGGAATGCTTGTTCCTTTAAGTTTAAAGATGCAGATAGGACTTCAGCATGGTACTGTCGCTCCATTGTTGATGTCTCATGCAAGCTCATTATTATTAAATGAAGTACAAGTATTTGAGAATGTGAATAATATGGTGGGCGATTCATTGCGATACTTTGTGTTCATTGCATTTCTTGTGGTCCCAGTGATTGTTCTAAATAAAATTATAGCACCTAAACTTAACATGATTAATCCTGATGATAAAAAAGAATTCTTCTAAGTATTATAGAAGAAATATGTATATATATAACTCTAATATAATTTTATATAATGTAAATACAAATTTTCTGATGAATCCAATATTGGTTTTTTTTCTTATAAGTATTTTATCCTTTTCGAAGTAAGTACTTTGTCTGAATAATGTCATGAAGGAATGAATGAATGAATGAAATAGTTGCAACAAAAAGTAATCTATAGGAGATTAAATTTTATGCTTTCTAATAATCGAAATCCAGTCACAAAAACTTATGCCAAGATAAGAGTAAAACTTTTAAGACGAACAAACATGACACTTTTTAAAAAGCATTGTCTTTTTTGGCTTTCTCGAGTACCGGTATACTATACCATGAGGGAAAAAAGTGAATACAAATAGTATATTAGTACTAATCTTGATAATTTCGTAGTACTAGTATTTAGTACTTGTATTTAGTACTTGAGCTATAGTATTTAATACGCATACATATAGTCTTCGGACAATAGTGTACTAGTGCTAGTACTTTTCTTAAAATTTGCTTTTGCGACAAAAAATGGCTAAGTCCAACTTTTCCACACCCCTTTTCAAGGGCATTTTAAAATTCTCTACATTTCTACAGTGCTATACCTGGAAGATACTTTAGATGTAAAGTCCAGATAGAGGAATATAAAAATGGAGAGTATTTAATTGGGTTTAGTTAATTTCCATTTGATTGGAAATTGGGGGGTGTTTTGGGGGGAGCGAGATCAATTAAGATCCGCAGATTTTATACAA